>Ga0209075_1000462_pt1 | contig 39383 bp, 34 predicted proteins | sample Stecom2011_FD_187523 | JGI IMG/M metagenome (GOLD analysis project Ga0209075, IMG submission 187523) | Agricultural soil microbial communities from Utah to study Nitrogen management - Steer compost 2011 (SPAdes) (version 2) | ecosystem: Environmental > Terrestrial > Soil > Agricultural land...
ATAAATATTAGAAATAGGTAACAAGTATTTAGAAACCAGATTAAGAAAATAAGTGCAATTATCATCTTCAAGAAACAGATTTTCCTTATTGTTTCCTCTATTATAGATATGATAAAAATATCCTTTTTCTAAAATATCCCGCTTTTCCATTGTTTATTTTCAAACCTCACAGGTTTTAAAAACCTGTGAGGTTTAATGTCATTTCACAAATTTTTGTATCAGTATTTCAATTATCAAAAATAGTAAACCAAGCAAAACAAACCATTTCCAAATGTTATTATCGGTCCTTTCGGATTGCAAATCACTAAATATTGATTCAATGCTTTTCTGCGTAACATCTGACAATATAGAACTGTTATCTTGTGTTAAATCTGATTCGGTTCGGTTGTAATTAAATCCGATATATGTTAGTAATTCTTCGTTTTTGTAAACTCCAAAGTTTCCGGCATTTCTTGGATATTCGTTAAAGTTTAACTGTACTTTTCGGTTAAATATTTGTTGAGACGGAATAAATTCTTCTGTTTTATTTCTTACTTTAAGGATTTCTTCTTTTGATAAATTTGCCTCCACAAAAAACGGATTTCCATCTGCAATAAATTGGCTTACAACCCCAGAGCTATTCTGATTTTGAGCCATATTATAAAAGCTCAAAACAACCAATGGAGAGTTTTGAAAATTACTGTTTTGCTTGTTAATTGGAGCCGAAAAAAGATAAAGCGAACTGATGTCTTTTTTAATTTCTGTCAAAAAAACACTTCCGTCTTCATAAGACAAAATAGGAGGGAAGTTTCCTTTAATGCCAAAAGATTGGTTTACGGTTGGGTACTGAAAATTCTCGGTTTTTCTTTCGAATACATTTTTAAAAACCGGATGTTCAAAAGAGATTTTCGTAACCATTTTCTTTTGATTCTGGATAGGTTCGAAAATTATATTTCCGAACTGCGAAGCAAAGTTAGTCAGATTTTGAGCTGTGGTCTGTTCGGACGGAATTACAATGACATTCCCTCCGTTTTCGACAAAAGCTTTTAGTGTTACTATAAGTGATTGCGGAATCTCTTCCAACTCATTTAAAACCACTGTGTGCTGGTTTTCTATGATGTTGTAATCTAATGCTTTTAGTTCGAAATTAGTGAGTTCAAAGTGATCCTCGGTATAAATTTTGGTTAAGAACTCATTGTTTGTTTCTGCTCCGATTAGCGTAACCTTGATTTTTTCAGGCTTTGAAATATTGAAAAAATAATAATTGTCGTATTCCAAAGAATTGTCTTCTACAGAAACATAACCGTTAAAGTCTTCTTTCGGGATAGTAAAAATAATTTCATTTTGACCTTCCGGAAGTAATGTTTTGGCAACTAATTCTTCTTGGTCATAAAGAGCTACGGAAGTTTCTGTTTTGTTAGAGCCATATTCTGAGACCTTTACCTTTAATTCATAAAATTCATCCAGAACTTGGTGAATGTAAACGCTATCCACCGAAATATTATGAGTATTTTCTGCTTTTGGAACCGAAAGAATGATGTTATAATCTTGGTCTAATGCTTGAAGATCTTGAGTTTTTAAGGATTTTCCGTCAGTGATGATTATGATGTCTTTTCCTTTGTTGGGTTTTAGCGTTTTGATTTTTGCCATTTCGTTCTCAATCGAAAAAGGTGTAGTGCTATAACCTAAATTCTGTAAATCTTTTTGAATTGAACGAATATCAGTATCGTAAAAAGAATTATCAGCAGTAAGTAACGTGAAATTTTGTTCTTCCGGAATGTTTTCTAAGAGTTCCTGAACGGCCCGTTTGAGGAGCTCGCCTTGCTTTCCTTTGGCTTGCATCGAATACGAATTGTCCAATACAACAAAGAGTTCGTTGTGTTTACCCTGTGTGTCTTTGGCCTTAAAAAACGGTTGAGCGAAGGCCAAAATGATAAAAGCGAGCAAAAATAATCTTGTAAAAAGCAATAACCACTTTTTGAGTTGAGAACTTTTGCGGGTTTTAATGTCTAATTCTTTGAGGAATTTTACGTTAGTAAAGTACTCTTTCTGGAACTTACGTAACTGGAATAAGTGAACGATGATAGGAATTATCAGCAGAAAAAGAAAATAAAGAATTTCCGGATATTTAAAATGCATCGTTTTTTAAGAAACAAAAATAAGGAATTTTAGAGAATAAAAGTTGTTTTTATGTTTTTTATCCAAGTCGAACCATAGCGTTTAGCCTTACTAGTAATTCTTTTGCAAAATCATTTTTAAATTCTTTTTTGCGGTATTTCGTTATGGGCTGAATTCCCATAATGATGTTGGTGATGAATAACTCGTCTGCTTTTTGGAGTTCAAAGGGTGAGATAGGCTCCTCAACAACTTCAATTCCTTCTATTTTTTTGGCTATATTGAGAATTTGTTTTCGTAGAATTCCACCTATACAGCCTTCTGAAACGGGCGGAGTGATGAGTTTTTTGTCGATTAACATAAATAGGTTCCCGTTTAATGCTTCAATTACATTTTTGGAATCATTCACCAATAAACAGTTTTGCAACCCATTTTCGTTAGCAAATACGCTTCCTGTTATGTTTATTGCTCGGTTGGTAGATTTCACAGAAGACAAAAGTTGCTTAGTCACATAAAAGTCTTTGTATAAGTCTACTTCATAAGGCTGGTCAACAATGGTGTATAAAGCGCTTTGGAGCGGGAGAGCGTTTATTATATATCCCACGTCATTGGTTTTAGGCAAATAAAAGCCTTCTGCATCTCGGTAAACTGTGATTCGGATTCTGTAACTCGGTGCTTTGTCTTGTTGAGCAACTAGAGATAGTACTTGTTTCTCTAAAAACTCCATAGTAAAGTTCATCGGAATTTCCATCCGTAAAATTCGCATCGAAGACATAAGTCTAAAATAATGGTCTTCAAAAAACAGAATTTTGTTATCTAAAACTTTTAGGGTTTCAAAAACAGCATCTCCAAACAAAAATGCCCGATTGTTGTACAATTGGTTAAGACTTGAATCTGTAATTTTTCCGTTGAAATTTATCATAAAAAAACACTCCATTTTATTGGAGTGTAAAGGTATTGAATTAATATTTTTATAAAAAATTAAGCAGAGCCTAAAACCTGTTTTAAATCTGCAATTTGTGTTTCCCAGAGTTGTTTTGCCTCTTCTATTTCGTCTTCTTCAGCAAAATCGGTGACTACCAAAGATACATCTTTTGTGAGTTCGTCTTCTTGTATTCTAAATTCAAAATAATACTCCATATCATTGTCATTTTCATCTAGCCAACGAAAGCGAACTTTTTCGGAAGATTTTTTAATAGATATTTTTGCCTTTTGGCTTTCAGAGTCCCAAATAAAAGTAAATACTTCTCCTCGAGAATTCACATTATCAGCAAACCATTCTGATAGACCTGAGGATGTTGATATATATTGATAAAGTAATTGTGGAGACACAGTAATTGGGAACTCTATTTCATATTTAACTTTTTCTGACATATCTAAATAATAAATAATTCCCGAAATATATAGAATATGAATCACAAAAAAAAATCATTTTTAAAAAACTTTTATTTTTTTCTGTTGTAAAGTTTAAAAAATCGTTTTAAATTTGCAACCCGATTGAAGATAGGACTTCAAATAATAAAAGGCGAGGTAGCTCAGTCGGTTAGAGCGCAGGATTCATAACCCTGAGGTCACGGGTTCAACTCCCGTCTTCGCTACGAAAGGCTTAACACTCAGTGTTAAGCCTTTTTTTTAGGCTAAGAAGTATTCGTTTAGGTGGTTAATCTTTATCTTTTCTTCTTCTAATAAATAATGAATGCTTTTTAATATCTGCTCTTCTGGGAGCTTCAAGGTATGTTCTAAATCTCTTGAAGAATGTGGTTTTTCTGAAAGGATTTTCAGAATTTGGGCAGCAGTATGTTTTAGGTCGAAATTCAAGGCTTCTTTAGCTGTACATACAGAACAAATACCACATTTCGGAGGGTTTTCTTCTCCAAAATACCGTAGTAAAAATACGCTTTTACAGGTTTTTTGGTCAGTTACGTATTCAATAACCGAGTTGAGTTGTGCCGTTTTTAGGTCGTTCTGAGATTTCAAAAAACCAGAAAGCCTGTTGATGGTTCTTTCGTCTTCGCGAACTTCATTAAAAACAATTGAAGCATCATTGTTTTGAGCTCTATATACAATGATTTCCATTTGGTGAAGTTTTTCTAAAAGAGCTAAAACTTTGGCTTCAGAGGATGCCGATTTCTTGGCAATATAAGTTGTGTTTATAGGAGTTTCGATGTCAAAAATTCCGGTATAAGTCCTTAAAATGGTCGAAATTATCTCTTGGTCATTTGGATTTAGACTCATGTATCTGATAACTTCTTTACTCGGAATAATAAACTGTAAGCTCACTTTTTTAGAAAATTCTTGTGAAAGTGATATTACGCTTTGTCGGTCTAAAAACGAAAGTGCATTATAGGTTTTTAGTATTGGTAAATTGTATTTTGAGCAAAATTGACTAAAACTAAAGTCAAATCGGTCTTCGGGTAATTCTCCATAGGCAATCTGAAAAAAGTTAAAGAGTTTGATGTATACGTTTGTCAAAAAACTCTTGTCAGGGAGTATTTCTATAAATTGTTGTTTGGCTTGTAAGATATCGTGATTGTTCAACAGTATAATGGCTTGTGCTGCTGCTCCGTCTCGCCCTGCTCGTCCTGCCTCTTGATAATAACTCTCTAGGTTTTCAGGGAGTTGTATGTGGATTATATTCTGAACGTTAGACTTGTCAATTCCCATTCCGAAAGCATTAGTTGCAACAATAACCTGCACTTTCTCATCCATCCATAAAGCCATGTTTTTTTCTTTTTCAGCAAGAGATAAACCTCCGTGAAAATATGTGGCTTTTATTCCGATTGCATTCAGATTATTTGAAACTTCAATACAAGAGCGTCGATTTCGTACATATATAATAGAAGGGTTCGGAAATTCTTTTAAAATTTTTTGAATATGGTGAAGTTTATCATGAGCTTCGACAACTTTATACATTAAATTTTTTCTTTCGAAAGAAGATTGAAAAACATTAGGTCTTTTGAGATCTAATTGTTCTATTACATCTTGTTTTACACGATGTGTTGCAGAGGCTGTAAGTGCTAAAAAAGGTGTTTTAGGAAGTAATGAGCGTATTTTTTTTATGCTTAAGTAAGCAGGTCTAAAGTCGTGCCCCCACTGAGATACACAATGTGCTTCATCAATTGCTACCAAATTGATTGGTAATGCGGTGATTCTTTCTAAAATCCATTCTTGCTGTAATCTTTCGGGAGCTAAATATAAAAATTTGTAATTTCCGTAAAGGGCATTATCTAATAAATCTGAAATTTCGTTTGTGCTTAAATTTCCTATAATTGCAAGGGCTCTTATGTCTTTTTTCTGAAGGTTTTGCACTTGGTCTTTCATCAGTGCAATTAACGGAGAAATCACCAAGCACAGTCCGTCTTTTGCCAATGCTGGAACTTGAAAGCAAATCGACTTTCCTCCTCCGGTTGGCATTAGAGCGAAAGTGTCTTTACCTTCTAAAACCGAATTGATAATAGGCAGTTGAAGATCCCTAAAATTATCAAATTTGAAATGTTTTTTTAAAATTTCGAGAGGCTGCTGCATGCGGTTTTCAATTACAGAATATAGAACATTAAGCCTAGATTAAAGGAAGTGAGCTCAATAGGATTGCCGTTTATATATGCATTTTCGAATATCGGATTTAAGCTATAATTTGCATGGAAAGTAATATTGCCATGTCCGAGCGAAAGATAAATACTATAGCGGAGTTTGTTAAAATCAGGATTGTTTTTAACGCTTTCGGAAGGAAAATCACCTGTGATTTTAGAGCGGCTGAAAGTTAAATAACTCACTTTAAATCCAGAGTAAACCCTCCAGAATTTAGTGTTTTTAGGAGTTGAAGTTCGCCATCTAAATTCGAATGGGACTTCTAAAAAATGTAAGGATAACTTGCTTCTGTCAAAATTCTCAGCTATTTGATATGAAATAGTATTATTGACTTTTGAAATATGAAGGTTTGTTCTGTAATTACTAAAAGAATATCCAGCTCCTATAGCAACTGCCACATTTCTATTTTTGTTAAGAGGAATATCTCTTAAAAAGCCCATGTGAAACCCTGCAGAAAAGGCATTCTGCGAAATACCTTCTGTTCGATTCTGCAACAAATTATATGTTATTCCAAAATAAAACTGGTCTTCTCTATAAAACAAATCATTTGATTTGATGAGTGTGTCATTGTTTTTTTTTGTGATATCAAACTCACGGACGTTGATTGTGTCTTTTTGCGTTGGTTTATAGTGATATAAATCTTCTTGGTCAGGAACTTGAGCAAACCCTGAGAGAGAAATTATAATAAATAAAAAAGACAAAAATAGCCGCATTACACCTTGATATATACAGCAAATATATAGAAAAATTACTTTAAATTATGGAACTAGAGCAGATGTGTAACAAATAAATATCCAAAAGACAACTTGAGTAATTGTTGAGAATAAAACCAATAGTTGTTAAATATTATAAAAATTCTATATATTTATATCTAAAATACCACAATATATGCTAGTAAAAGTTTTTGGAAGTGCTGTTTTTGGAGTTGATGCGACAACGATTACCATTGAAGTAAACATAGACAAAGGAATAGGATATCACTTGGTCGGATTGCCGGATAATGCTGTAAAAGAAAGTAACTTTCGGATTGCGGCCGCTCTTAAGAATATTGGATACGAACTCCCTGGTAAAAAAATAATTATTAATATGGCTCCTGCTGATATGCGAAAAGAAGGTTCTGCCTATGACCTTACTTTAGCTATCGGAATTTTGGCTGCTTCCTCTCAAATCAATAAGGATCGAGTAGCAGATTATATAATTATGGGAGAATTGTCCTTAGACGGCACGTTACAGCCTATAAAAGGTGCTTTGCCAATTGCAATCAAAGCAAGGGAGGAAGGTTTTAAGGGTTTTTTCCTTCCGAAACAGAACGCTAAAGAAGCAGCTGTAGTGAATGATTTGGATGTTTACGGAGTTGAAAGTATTAAAGAAGTAATTGACTTTTTCGAAGGAAATACTGACTTGCAACCCGTTGTTGTAAATACGAGAGAAGAATTTATGAAAACTTCTGATTTTCCTGAATTTGATTTCTCAGACGTAAAAGGACAGGAGAGTATTAAGCGTTGCATGGAAATAGCAGCGGCAGGAGGACACAACATTATTTTGATAGGACCTCCTGGTTCAGGAAAAACTATGCTTGCAAAACGACTTCCCGGAATTCTTCCTCCTATGACGTTGCATGAAGCTTTAGAAACTACAAAAATTCATAGCGTAGCCGGTAAAATTAAAGAATCAGGCTTGATGAGTCAGCGTCCTTTTAGAAATCCACATCATTCGGCTTCAGCAGTTTCACTCGTTGGAGGAGGAAGTTATCCTCAACCGGGAGAAATATCTTTAGCACATAATGGAGTTTTGTTTTTAGATGAATTACCTGAGTTTGAAAGGAAAGTTTTAGAAGTGCTGCGTCAACCTTTAGAAGATAGAGAGGTTACAATTTCTAGAGCTAAATTTACAGTAACTTATCCATCTTCTTTTATGCTGGTAGCTAGTATGAATCCTAGTCCGAGTGGCTATTTTAATGATGGGATACATGCTGTTTCTCCTCTTGAAATACAACGATATATGGGTAAGATTTCGGGACCGCTTTTAGATAGAATTGATATTCATATCGAAGTAACCCCTGTTCCGTTCGAAAAATTATCCGAATCCGAAAAGCCAGAATCAAGCTCTGAAATACGTAAAAGAGTGATTAAGGCTAGAGATATACAAACCCAACGATTTGAAAATCACGAAAACTTACATTATAACGCTCAAATGAATACCAAGCATATCAGAGAGTATTGTGTTTTGGATAATGCCTCACAAGAACTTTTGAAACAAGCCATGGAACGACTTGGGCTTTCAGCACGAGCTTATGATAGAATCCTTAAAGTTGCTCGAACCATCGCAGACCTCGAGGCTGCTGAAAATATTGCGACCCATCATATTGCTGAAGCTATTCAGTACAGAAGTTTAGATAGGGAAGGATGGTTAGGATAATATAAGCAGACTTTGTTTGGTTAAGAAGCAATTCGCTTTTCGGAAGTTGATATTTAATATTGAATTTCAATCCTAATGTTTATTTTTGCCTTATGTTATTATCTAAATTTTCCGAATTTTTGATAGAAGCAGGAACAGACGAAGCCGGAAGAGGTTGTTTGTCTGGGCCTGTAACCGCTGCTGCTGTTATTCTTCCTGATAATTTCAGCTCAGAATTGTTAACAGACTCTAAACAGTTGACCGAAAAACAACGAAAATACTTACGACCTTATATTGAGGATCAGGCTGTTTCGTTTAAAGTTGTGCATTTATACCCAGATGTAATTGACCAAATCAATATTTTAAATGCGTCCATACAAGCCATGCAACAATGCGTCCTTGAACTTAATCCAAAGCCAGAATATTTGATTGTTGATGGAAATCGTTTCAAACCTTTTTCGGATATTCCGTTTAGTACGATAGTAAAAGGAGATAGTAAATATCTGAGCATTGCTGCAGCATCCGTTTTGGCAAAAACTTATCGAGATGATTTTATGGAAACTATACACGAAGAGTTTCCGATGTATAATTGGAAGAAAAATAAGGGTTATCCAACCATTGAACATCGAAATGCAATTAAAGAATTTGGTCCGACGATTTATCATCGTAAAAGTTTTAGACTGCTACCAGAACAATTAGAATTAGAACTCTAACCGAAATAAAATCCGTACTTTTGCACTCTTACAAAATACACAACTAATGAAAAAGGGTAAATTGATTGTGTTTTCGGCTCCCTCAGGGTCAGGAAAAACAACTATAGTAAAACATCTTTTAGAACAAAAGGAGCTGAATCTTGCGTTTTCGGTTTCAGCAGCTTCTAGAGAGCCAAGAAGTCACGAGGTTAACGGAAAAGATTATCATTTTATGAGCATCCGAGATTTTAAAAATCATATAAAAGCAGATGATTTTTTGGAATGGGAAGAGGTATATCGAGATAATTTTTACGGAACCTTAAAAAGTGAAGTTCAAAAACTATGGGATGAAGGGAAAAATGTGATTTTTGACATTGATGTTTCGGGAGGACTTCGCATCAAAAAAAAATTTCCTGACCAAACTTTAGCAGTATTTGTAAAGCCACCAAGCATAGACGAATTAAAAATTCGCTTAAAAAAGCGTTCAACAGAATCAGATGACAAAATCAATATGCGGATTGCAAAAGCATCTGCCGAGTTAGCAACAGCCCCTCAGTTTGATGTGATAGTAAAAAATAATGATCTCGACACTGCAAAAAGAGAAGCATATGAACTTGTAAAGAACTTTATTGAGAACTAGAAAAGCGTTAGCGAATAATATTACGTACTTTTTCACTTTTAAAATTATAAGCTCATGAATATTGGTTTATATTTTGGTACTTTTAACCCTATTCATGTCGGACATCTTATCATAGCTAATCATTTGGCTGAGTTTTCTGACTTAGATGAAGTTTGGATGGTGGTTACACCTCATAATCCTCATAAACAAAAGAGTACGCTCTTAAATGATTATCATAGGCTCGAAATGGTTCGTTTGGCAACCGAGGATTATCCTAAGTTAAAACCTTCAAATATAGAGTTTGGGCTTGCGCAACCTAATTATACAGTAGATACTCTCGCTTATTTAGAAGAGAAGTATCCAAAGCATCAGTTTTCGTTGATAATGGGAGAGGATAATCTTAAGTCTTTTCATAAATGGAAAAATTATGATGTGATTCTTCAAAGACATCATATATACGTTTACCCAAGAGTTGCGGAGGATGATAATGCTCAAAATGAGTTTTTCATCCATCCTAAAATTCATAAAATAGAAGCACCTATTATTGAGCTCTCTTCTACCTTTATTCGAAATGGGATTAAAGCCAAGAAAAACATAAGACCTATGCTGACGGAGAAAGTATGGGAGTATATTGACAGAAATATGTTTTATTTTTAACCTTTACTTCTTACATCCATCGCATCGCGTAAAGTATTTCCGACCATCATAAAGCTGAGGGTTAAAAGCAGGATGGCTCCTCCAGGGATTAAAGCCAAGTAAGGTTTTCCTAGAATAATGTCACTATAACTGTCCTTAATCATTCCTCCCCAACTCGGAGTTGGAGGCTGTGCGCCTAAACCAAGAAATGAAAGTCCGCTTTCTACCAAGATGGCTGAGGCAAAATTAGCAGCCGAAATAACTATAATTGGAGCAATTACCGAAGGTAAAATATGCTTTGATAGTATCCTAGAATGCGAATAGCCCAAAGCTTTTGCAGCAGTTATGTATTGAGATTGTTTTAAGCTCATAATTTGTCCCCGTACTACTCGAGCTACCTCTACCCACATCGTAAGCCCTACAGCTAAAAACACTTGCCAAAAACCTTTTCCTAAGGTGAGGGTTATAGCAATTACTAATAGTAGGGTAGGGATTGACCATACTATGTTGATGAGCCACATTACAAAAGCGTCTATTTTTCCTCCGAAATATCCAGCAATACTTCCGAAAAACAGCCCAACTACCAACGAAATAAACACTGCTACAAATCCGATAGAAAGAGAAATTCTTGATCCTACAATGATTCGACTTAGGTAGTCTCTACCCGATTTATCTGTCCCTAAATAAAATTTTTGATGAGTAATATATTGGTTTACTACTTCCTGAATGTTTTTTGCATTTGGAAAGCTTGACAGCAAAACTTCTTTTTCAACTATTATATCTGAGTTTTCGCTATAAGGAGTGTAAATGATTTTGTCTTGTTCAATCGTGTAATCTTGAATAGGATATTTATAGAATCGATTTTTTTGTCCAAAAAAATATTCTGAAAATTTAATTTCAGTTGAATTAGGTATCGGAATTTTTAGTATAAGAGTCTCAAATCCGGGGTTCTTGGATTTTATGGATAAATCTCCCCAATTGGCATTTTCAGTTTTATCTGGAGCTATAATATAGGCAAATAGAGCAATTCCTATCATTATGAGTATAAATCCTAAACAAGCAACTCCTAATTTATTTCGGATGAATTTTTTATAAGGAGTCTGTTTAAAAAATGTTTTGATTTTATACATAATGATATATCAAAGATATGTTTTGAGTGTAATCAAAATTTACCCAATAACCACCAAATGATAATAAAAACTACAATAGTTCCGATGCAACCACCTCCTAGTTTTTTAGCACCATATCCAGCAATGAGCGCTTTTATTAATTTGTTCATAATGCTTTTATTAAGTTTATGTAAAGTTAGAAAAACTCTCTATATATACAATAAATATTCTTTTTAATAAGAATATAACACAAAGAGGCTACCATTAGGTGCCTCTTTCTTAACTTGTGCTGATATAAATTATTATAGCTCATTTCATCTCTAAATTCTTCGTTTGAGAGGTTTATTATGATATCACCGTAGGCGAAGGAATTTTGTTCAAAAAAACATAAAAAAACGTTAGCCATCCGAGTCACTATGTAGTTTTTGAAATTACTTTTTTATGACTTTTTCTGAAGTGAATAAGCAGTAATTTGTTATTTATCCTTTATATTATTAAGGAATCCATTTTTTTTCAAAATTTGGTTTTCTCTTCTCAAGAAATGCATCTCGCCCTTCTTTAGCCTCATCAGTCATATAAGCCAAGCGGGTTGCCTCTCCTGCAAAAACTTGTTGCCCTACCATGCCGTCATCTGTAAGATTCATGGCAAATTTCAACATTTTGATAGAAGTTGGTGATTTAGCTAAAATTTCTTGAGCCCAATCATAAGCGGTTTGTTCTAGTTCGTCGTGTGGAATCACTGCGTTTACCATTCCCATTTCATATGCTTCTTGAGCAGAATAGTTTCTTCCTAGAAAGAAAATTTCACGTGCCTTTTTTTGTCCGACCATTTTGGCAAGATAAGCTGAGCCATAGCCTGCATCAAAACTAGTTACGTCAGCATCTGTTTGTTTGAAAATGGCATGTTCTTTACTTGCTAAGGTCAGGTCACAAACTACATGTAATGAATGTCCGCCACCCACAGCCCAGCCGTTCACGACACAGATTACAGCTTTTGGCATAAAGCGGATAAGTCGTTGAACTTCTAAAATATTTAGTCTATGGTAACCATCTTCACCTACATACCCTTGATGGCCTCTAGCTTTTTGATCTCCTCCACTACAAAAAGACCAGCCTCCGTCTTTTGGAGAAGGACCTTCTGAAGATAAGAGAACCACTCCAATCGAGGTGTCTTCGTGAGCATCTTTGAAAGCATCTAGTAATTCTGATGTAGTTTTCGGACGGAAAGCATTTCGAACCTCAGGTCTATTAAAAGCAATTCGTGCTACTCCGTTATACTTCTTGTAAGTAATGTCTTCGTAATCTTTGACAGTTTTCCAGTTTATTGTACTCATTTTTTTATTATTTTAGCCAAAATTACACCTTTTTTAAATTATAAACGATATTCAAACGAATGAAAAAACTTGTTATATCTGCTTTTACGCTATTTTCCTTAGGGTTGTTTGCCCAAACTTACCAATTTCAAAATGTTATTGATATAGAAAGCACTCCGGTTATTTCTCAAGACAGAACCGGAACTTGTTGGAGTTATGCAACGATTTCTTTTTTAGAATCGGAGATTATCCGATTAAAAGGACAAAAAATTGATTTGTCCGAAATGTATAATGTTCGAAATACCTATATGGAAAAAGCCGAAAATTATGTGATGCGACAAGGTAAGGCTCAGTTTTCTCAGGGTGCTTTAGGGCACGATGTTATTTTTAGTGTCGAAAAATATGGAGTTGTTCCTATTGAAGCTTTTCAGGGTAAAGAAGACTCACAAGAAAAACATGATCATACGGAAATGGAATCAACATTAAAAGGTATGGTAGAAGCTTTTTCTAAAACCAAAAAACTTTCGCCAAAATGGAAACAAGCCATCAGTTCGGTTCTTGATGTATATATGGGAGAAAATCCGGCTGAATTTGTTTTTGAAGGTAAAAAATATACTCCGAAGAGTTTTTTAGCCTATACTAAAATCAACCCTAAAGATTATGTATCGCTTACTTCGTTTATGCATCAACCTTTTTACGATTCGTTTATTTTAAACATTCCAGACAATTTTTCTAACGGAAGTTTCTATAATGTTCCGATAAATGAACTTATAGAAAATATAGACAATGCATTAGCCAAAGGTTTTACAGTAACCTTAGATTGTGATGTAAGCGAAGTAGGGTTTTCTGCTAAAGAAGGGATTGCGGTAATTCCTTTAGATGCTGAAGACAAAGAAAAAGCTTTTTTGAAGGAGATTAAACCTGAAATGACGATTACACAGGAGTTCCGACAACAAGAATTTGAAAACTTTAATACAACAGATGACCATCTGATGCATATTGTTGGTAAAGTAAAAGATCAAAACGGGAATATTTATTATACCGTAAAAAATTCTTGGGGAAGTTCAGGCGAAAGAGTAGGGAACAACGGATATATTTATATGAGCGTGCCTTACACTCAGTTAAAAACCATCTCAATTATGGTACATAAAGATGGACTTTTGTCTAAGACAAAAAAAAGCTTAAAACTTTAATTTTTAATAGCAGTAAGAAAAATAAATAGTATTTTTGGCTCAATTTTAACGAAATTCAGATTATGAAAAAAATAGTTTTAATCCTGTTATTACTTACAGCAGGTCTTGCAAATGCTCAATTTGGTATCAAAGGTGGTGCTAACTTTTCTAACATTGACGGAAAAATGGGAAATATGGAACTTGATACTAAAATCAGTTATCATATTGGAGCATTTTATGAAGTTACGATAGGCAGTAGTTTTTCTTTTCAACCTGAAGTGATTTTTTCCGTTCAAGGAGCAGATATAGATTCTTCTCACGCTCTTGACGAAATTGACTTAAAATACATCAATATACCTATGTTGATGAAAATTTATTTAACTCCACGTTTGAGCATAGAAGCAGGGCCTCAATTTAGTTATCTTACAAGTCATAATCTCAAAAATTATAACACTGAAGATTTTGATTTTGCTTTGGCAGGCGGGCTTTCTGTCTATTTAACAAACAGCTTTTTTATCCAAGGAAGATATGTTCATGGATTGAGTGAGTTTTCTAAAGATGCAGAAGTGAAAAACAAGAATATTCAACTCTCTTTAGGGCTTCATTTTTAATTATTCGGAGGTTGTAAAATCTATAATCTGATTGATGACCTTTGAGTCACCTAGTATTTTGCGGTGTCCGAGACCCTCGGTTATTAATAATTTACCATCCTTAAGATTGTCATAGATGTGCTGTGCGCAATGTACAGGCACGTCTTTATCTTGTGTGTCGTGAATGATCAGAACAGGAATTAAAATATTTTGAGCAGCCTGAAAAACATCAAATTCTGAAATTGTGTTTTTTAAGCGAGATTCAAACTTTGATTTCAGTTTTACTGAAATGCTTTGTTTGAGCTGTAAACTCTCGACAAAACCCTCAAAAATATCCGAAACTACATCTCCACTTCCAATGGTTATGGCTTTATCTGTTACCAATCCTCTTTTAATTGCATTCATAACCGACATTCCTCCCAGCGAATGACCAATAGCTACATCAAATTTTCCGTAAATTTTTTGCAACTCAAAAATACATTCTATAAACATAAGCATATGGCTTATTTTTCCTTCAGACTTTCCGTGGGCAGGAGCATCAAAACTAATGGTCATATAGCCATTTTTACGAAGTGCATTAGCTATGCTTACTAATTGTGTTCCCCTTCCAGACCATCCGTGTACTAAAAGTGCTTTTTTATCGCTTTTTCCATATTCAAATACTCGTATCTTTTTTTTGATGGAAGGAATATCAATGTATTTCTGTATAGAACCTTTCTCCATTTCTTCTTCTCTTTTCGGAGCCTTATGGTTGATAGGAGTAATAAAAAGCTTGTAGGCAAAACTGGTCGCGAGGTTAGGTGATAACGACTCTAACAGTTTTGCTGTTTGTATGATTTTTTTCGGAATCTCTTGCTGTGGTCTTGGTTTATTTGTTTCCATTATTGTTGAGAATTATAAAACAAACTCAAATTGTCTTTTAATATAAAGGTTTCAGAATGCTTCTTAGAATTAAAGTCAGGGGCTTTTATTCCTTTTTTCAAGGTCAAATAAGAAGTAAAAATACGGGCTTCATCCCATAAATTATCATCTATAAATGATTGTAGGACTTTGGCTCCACCTTCAATAATTACAGATTGTATTTTGTGTTTATACAGTATGTCTAAAATTTGTGAATTTAGGTTGTTTTTAAAATTAATAGTTTCAAAAAATAAATTTTTCTGATTTGATATTTTGTGTTTTTCAGTAATGAAAATCGTTTTTGAACGGTTGTCATAAACCGAGTAATCTTCCGGGATTTTTAACTCTCTATCCAAGATTATTCGCGCCGGATTTTCTCCCTTCCAATCTCTTGTATTGAGTTTGGGATTGTCTTGTAATACAGTGTTGGTTCCTACCAAAATAGCTTGTTCTTCAGACCGCCATTTATGAACTAATTGTCTGGAAAATTCGTTTGAAATCCAAACAGGTCTGTTGTGATCTTTGTGTAAGGGAGCGATAAAACCGTTTTGGGTTTGAGCCCATTTTAGAATAATATACGGACGTTTTTTTTGATGAAAGGTAAAAAAACGTTTGTTTAGCTCGTTGCATTCTTTTTCTAAAAATCCGAATTCAACTTCAACCCCTGCATTTTTGAGTTTGGAAATTCCGTTTCCACATACTTCAGCAAAAGGGTCGATGGTTCCTATCACCACTTTCGGAATTTCATATTCAATAATCAAATCAGCACAGGGCGGAGTTTTTCCGAAGTGAGAACAAGGTTCTAGATTGACATAAAGAGTACTTTCTTTCAAAAGATTTTTGTCTTTCACAGCCTCTATAGCGATAACTTCTGCATGTGATCCGCCTGGTTTTTTGTGCCATCCTTCTCCAATAATTTTATCTTTATGCACAATTACACTTCCAACCAACGGGTTTGGGTAAGTAGTTCCAATTCCGTTTTGGGCTAGCTCTAAACAACGGTGTATGTAGGTTTGATGCGAGTTCATCATGAAAATTCTAACGAAAACTCAAAGGTAGAGATAAAAACATCAACTGATAAAATTCCAGATGTTTTTCTTTTTGGCAATTTCTAAAAAAGCTTCTCGCAACTTTTGGTGTTCTGGCAACTGAAGTGCTGCATCTTTTCGTAAAATATCGAAAGCGGATGCTCTGGCAAGAGACAAAATCTCTCTGTCTTTAACGATATCAGCAATTTTTAGGTGCAACACTCCACTTTGTTGGGTTCCCATTAAGTCTCCCGGACCACGAAGCTTTAGGTCCACTTCTGCGATTTCGAATCCGTCATTGGTTGCTACCATGGTTTCCATTCGTGTTTTACTATCGCTTGAGAGTTTGTAAGAGGTCATTAAAATACAATAACTCTGTTCGGCTCCACGTCCTACACGACCTCTTAGCTGATGCAATTGCGACAGCCCGAAGCGTTCTGCACTTTCGATAACCATTACAGAAGCATTCGGAACATTAACTCCAACCTCGATGACAGTAGTAGCTACCATGATATTTGTTTTTCCTTCGGCAAATCGCTTCATTTCAAAATCTTTGTCTTCGGGTTTCATTTGTCCGTGAACTACACTAATGCTGTACTTAGGGAGTGGAAAATCTCTCGAAAGAGCTTCATAACCATCCATCAAATCTTTGTAATCCATCTTTTCGGATTCTTGAATAAGTGGAAACACTACGTACACCTGTCGGCCTTTTTCGATTTCGTCTTTCATAAACTTCCACACTTTGAGTCTCGAATTATCAAAACGGTGTGTTGTAATGATTGGTTTTCGTCCTTTGGGAAGTTCGTCAATTACAGAAATATCTAAATCTCCGTACAAACTCATCGCTAATGTTCTCGGAATTGGAGTAGCAGTCATCACCAAAATATGAGGCGGAATCGTATTCTTTTTCCAAAGTTTTGAGCGCTGTTCTACGCCAAAACGATGTTGTTCGTCGATGATAGCTAGACCTAAGTTCTGAAACTGTACTTTATCTTCCAAAAGAGCGTGAGTTCCGATTAAAATCTGCAGACTTCCGTTTTCTAATTCTTCATGAATGATTTTTCGTTCGGCTGTTTTTACCGAGCCTGTCAAGAGTTTTATGTTAATGTTTAATTCTTTTGCAAAGCCTTGAATGCTTTCAAAATGTTGAACAGCCAGAATCTCGGTCGGAGCCATAATACAAGTTTGGAAACCATTATCTAAGGCAAGTAACATGGCCATAAATGCTACTATGGTTTTTCCTGATCCTACATCACCCTGCAAAAGTCTGTTCATTTGTGCATTGCTTCCTAAGTCGTTTCGGATTTCTTTAATAACTCGCTTTTGTGCATCTGTAAGCTCGAATGGTAAATGATGTTGAAAAAACGTATTGAAATAATGACCTACTTTTTCGAAATTATGTCCTTTAATCTTGTTTTTTCGGATGAGATTTTGCGTAATGAGTTGGAGTTGGATAAAAAATAATTCTTCGAATTTCAACCGAAATTGAGCTTTTGCCAACAACTCTGCACTTTGCGGAAAATGCACGTTAAAAATTGCTTCGGTTTTGGAGATGAATTTATATTTTTCAACTATTTCGGGCGGGAAAACTTCGGTAAACAAGGCTCTGACCTCCAAAAAGAGCTGTTGCATTGCCTTGTGTATTATTCTAGAAGTTATATTTTTTTTAGCTAAAAGTTCTGTGGAAGGGTAAACGGGTTGCATAACCGAGCGTAAACTTTGTTTGTGTTCGGATAACAATTCCATTTCGGGATGAGGCATAGAGAATACTCCTCCGATCAAATTTATTTTTCCAAATATTACATAAGGTTCGTTGATTTTTAGGTTTTCTTTAATCCATTTATAACCCTGAAACCACACGAGTTCCATTTTTCCGGTATCGTCCACAAAAGTAGCCACAAGTCGTTTTCCTCTTTTTTGTTCAACGACCTTTATATGTATGATTTTTCCGACAATCTGAACTTCTGTATTGAAGGCAGGTTGTAATTGATTGATTTTGTAATATCTGGTTCTGTCAATATACCTATTTGGGAAGAGTTGCAATAAATCTTCGTATACAAAAATTCCCAATTCTTTTTTGAGTAAATCGGCCCTTTGAGGACCAATTCCTTTGAGATATTCGATTGGGGTTTTAAGTAGATTCATTGTTTGTTTTAGCTTGAATAAAGCAAAAATAAGGAATTATAAGATTTTTTCAACTTGTTAGTGTTATTCTCAAGCTACTCAAGTTTATTAATTCAAAAAATCCCAATCTTTTTAGGATTGGGATTTTTGGTTTTTAGATGATGTTGCTTAATCTACGTTATCGTGCAAGAATGAGTTGTTGTTACGCAACTGTAAGTCATTGTTGCTGTCTGTACTCAACGAAGTACGCGATTTTTCCGATTCAGCTGTATAAGGATTAAGTTCTACGTTTTGACGTCTATAAGCTGGTTCTTTTTCTAGCTCTTCGATGCGTTTGGTGTTGTTGTGGAACTTATAATTAAAATCTTTCATCTTTCTTCTTCTTTCGTCAGCACGAGCTTTTAAAGCTTCCTCAATGGTCATTTCGGTTAAAGGTAAACTCTCTCCAACAAAAGGCTCTTCTTTTGGTTTTTGTACTTCAGTTGGAGCTTCTTCTTTTAAAGTAAAGTTTAGCTCTGCAGGAATCTCTTCTGATGTTTTATGTGCTGGTTTCGAATTCATTAAAGAGTTTTCGACTTCCATGTATTCTTCTAAAGAATATCTTTTTACTCCTGTTTGATCTACATCGGTTATCGGAATTACGTGTATAGGGTCTTTTACTTTTATCTCTTTGGTTTCTGTCGAAAGCTCAAACAATAACTCATTTTCACGCTTTTCTTCTTTGGATGCTAAGGGTAATTCTATTTCACTCTTTTTAAAATCCTCCTGAACAGCCGGAACAATTTCGAATACTACATCTAAATTTTTGATAAACTCAGTTGTTGGAATCAAGTCAGTCTGGAAAACTTCAAATTGAGTTTCTTGACTCGGTGCTTGAACAGTCGCTTCTTCGATCTGAAAATTTTGTTCTTCAATTTGATTTTCAGAGGTATCTTCTTCTAAGGTAAAAATGATTTTCTCTTCAGCTAGAGTTGAGACGTTCTGATTTTGTATTGGTGTTTCTTCTGTTTCAGGGCTTAAATCCATAACAGGCGGAACCGTTGTTTTTTGTAAAAGATTTTGTTCTAATTTTTGTTCGTCTTCTAGCGAATGTATAATCTTTTTTTGCTCAATATTTACAATGTCATTTTGTTGTTCTGAGTCGAATCCTGTGGCAATAACAGTAACTGCAATAGCATCTCCAAGGGTTTCGTCTTCTCCGACTCCCATAATGATGTTGGCGTTATGTCCTGCTTCGCTTTGGATATGTTCGTTTATTTCTCCGATTTCGTCTATCGTAATTTCGTTTGAACCCGAAACTATTAAAAGCAATACATTTTTGGCTCCCGTAATTTTGTTGTCATTCAGTAGAGGAGAGTCTAATGCACTTATAATGGCTTGTTTTGCTCTATCTTCACCCGAGGCAGTTGATGATCCCATAATAGCTGTTCCGCTATTTGAAAGCACTGTTTTTGCGTCTTTCAGGTCAATGTTTTGCGTATAATGGTGTGTAATTACTTCTGCAATTCCTCTTGATGCAGTTGCTAATACTTCATCAGCTTTTGAGAAACCTGCCTTAAAGCCTAAATTTCCGTAAACTTCGCGTAATTTATTATTGTTAATTACTATCAGAGAGTCTACTTGTTTTCTAAGCTTTTCTATTCCTCTTTGGGCTTGTTCTAATCGGTTTTTTCCTTCGAATTGGAATGGCATAGTTACTATGCCTACGGTAAGAATATCTCTTTCTTTGGCCAATTGAGCAATAACCGGAGCTGCTCCTGTTCCGGTTCCTCCTCCCATTCCGGCAGTTATAAAAACCATTTTGGTTTGTGTATCCAGCATTTTTTCAATATCCGAAATACTTTCGATAGCAGATTGTTGTCCTACATCAGGATTTGCACCTGCTCCTAATCCTTCTGTCAAGTTTACTCCAAGTTGAATCTTATTGGGAACAGGGCTATTTTGCAAAGCTTGAGCATCGGTATTGCAAACCACAAAATCTACTCCTTTGATTCCTTGTTTAAACATATGGTTGATAGCATTGCTTCCTCCACCACCAACTCCAATAACTTTGATTACATTTGATTGGTTTTTTGGCAAATCAAATGTGATACCTCCGAAATCTGTGTTTTCTACCATAACTCTATATTTTTATTCTGCGTTTTCTAAAAAATTTTTAATCTTTTCAATATATTTTTCGAAAAAGGTTTTTCTTTCTGATTTTTTAGGTTTCTCAGAAATTATTTCTTCTTCTTCTTTTATGTCTTCTGACGTACTTGGTTCAAAAACAGGTTCTTCTGTTTTTATTTCAGGCACTTCAGGTGTTGCACTACGAGTGTTGTTTTCTATACTGTTCATCACCAGTCCTACAGCCGTTGAATAAATCGGGCTTGACAAATCTTCTGGAGAATTTCCTGCCAAATGCTCATTCGGAAAGCCTATTCTGGTGTCCATTCCTGTGATATATTCTACTAATTGCTTGATGTGTTTTAATTCAGCTCCTCCTCCTGTAAGAACTATACCTGCAATTAGTTTCTTTTTTGGATCGTCATATCCGTATGCTTTTATTTCGTTAAAAACCTGTTCAATAATTTCAACTACTCTGGCATGGATAATTTTTGATAAATTTTTAAGCGATATTTCTTTTGGGTCTCTGCCTCTAAGTCCCGGAATTGAAACGATTTCGTTGTCTTTGTTTTCTCCCGGCCAAGCCGAACCGAATTTAATTTTCAAGAGTTCCGCTTGTTTTTCGATAATCGAACAACCTTCTTTAATATCTTCGGTGATTACGTTTCCTCCGAACGGAATTACAGCTGTATGACGAATGATTCCATCTTTAAATATCGCTAAATCAGTAGTACCACCTCCTATGTCAATCAAGGCTACTCCAGCTTCTTTTTCTTCTTGCGACAATACTGCATCAGACGAGGCAAGAGGTTCAAGGGTTAATCCTGATAAATCTAATCCTGCACTTTTGATACATCTTGCCACATTTCGTATAGAAGAAGCTTGTCCTACTACTACATGAAAGTTGCTTTCTAAACGGCTTCCGTACATTCCGATAGGTTGGTCTGTTGTTTCGTAGCCGTTTATTTTATATTCCTGAGGTAGAACATGAATAATTTCTTCTCCAGGATGCATGGTGAGCTTATGAACTTGGTTGATAAGTAATTCGATATCATCTTCATTGATAACTTCTTCAGCATTTGGTCGGCTGATGTAGTCGCTGTGCTGAATACTGCGGATGTGTTGTCCTGCGATTCCGACTACTACATCATTTATTTTATATCCAGAGTCATTTTCAGCTTCTGCAACAGCTTGTTGAATAGATTGAATGGTTTGTGTAATGTTGTTTACGACACCTCTTGCAACTCCTAAGCTTTTGGCTTTTCCGACTCCAATAATTTCGAGTTTTCCGTATTCATTCTTTTTACCAATCATTGCTACGATTTTGGTCGTACCAATATCTAATCCTACTGCAATGTTTTCTTTTTCCATAATCATCTTACTTTTTGGTGCAAACCACCTGCTTTGTAAACTTTAAATTAATTTGGCTATATTCTTCTATTAAATCATCTTGGGATGCCTTCTGAAAAAATGCCTTATAATTATTAAACTTCTGTTCCATATCCGTTGGTTTCCCGAAAATTATATCATAGCTATAGTTTCGGTTTTTCATAATGATGTCTTTGTTGTCTTTTACTTCTATCGAAATAATGTTTTTTTTCAAAAATTCATCATCATAAATATATCTTAACAGCCCAGTTAATTCTGCTTTGTTGTCTTCAGAAAAACGTCCGGAAACCAGAGGCACTCGAGCCGAAAAATTATCTGAAATAGGCATCTGAGTCCCTTGATAATCAATGTAAAACGAATGATTCTCTTTATAGATTCTGGCAATAGGAGTTTTTTGTTTTACTTCAGCTTTTAGTTTACCGTCTATGGTTACGTACACTTCCGCTCTTTCTATAGTTTGGTTATTCGTAAGCACACTTTCCAACGCTCTCAAAATTAATTCATCTTTAACAATGGTTCGGTCTCGGCCTATTTTTTCTATTAACAACTTATTAACCGTTTCTTCTGTTATAAACAGCCTACTTTCTCCGTGAAATTCTATTTCTGGTTCTGTAATTATACGTTTTTTGTTTCGCTCTAAACCGAAAGCGTACAAGAATACTACTGCTATAAGCATTAGCACAAGTCGTATGTTATTCCAGTTTAGTTTTTTCATTTTTTTTTTGTTTCACCGAGCTTCTCAGAGTTGTCTCTGAGAGCCTCAAAGTTTTATTTATAAAATTGCTTTATATTTCGTTTAAAAGTTTATTTTTTTCTGTTTTCCCTGAGTTTACTCTGAGAATCTTTTTCTAATTATTTTATTTTCTAAAATATTTTTCAAAGGCATTACCATCTCGCCAATATCTCCAGCTCCTATCATTATAATAATTTGAGCATCAGTGTTTAATACAGCTTCATTTAGGTTTGCTTTTGCGACCAGCTTTTTGTTGTTACTTTTTATTTTATTGAGCAAAACCTCTGAGGTTACTCCTTCAATCGGGAGTTCACGAGCAGGGTAGATGTCCAATAAAATGACTTCATCAAATTGCGATAGACTTTCTGCAAATCCGTCAAAGAAATCTCTGGTGCGGCTAAATAGATGCGGTTGAAAAATGGCTATATTTTTTTTGCTAGGATACAGTTCTTTAACCGCTTGATATACTGCATTTATTTCGGTCGGATGATGCGCATAATCATCTATCAAAACCAAATCATCTGTTTTTATTTTGTACGAAAAACGCCTTTCAATTCCTTTGAAATTAGCTAAAGCTCTTTTGATGTTTTCGTCAGAAACTCCGTAGGTTTTAGCCATTGAGAGTGCCATAAGAGCATTGCTTAAGTTGTGTTTTCCGGGTAAATGAAAACGAATGTCTTGGATGTCTTTTTCTTTTGTTTTTACATCAAAAACATAGGCTCCGTTTTCGATTCTGATGTTTTTTGCTTGAAATTCATCTGAATCCGTAAATCCTATTTTTGTAGCATTTATGTTTACATCAGTCGGGGCAAAAAGTTTGTTTTTGTCCTGAATTTTATTTGCAAACTCAATGAACGACTCTTCGATATGTGATTTATCTCCGTAAATATCCAAGTGGTCTGCATCCATAGAATTTACACAGGCCATATCCGGATGTAATCTCAAAAACGAACGGTCAAATTCGTCTGCTTCAACCACCGTTACGGTTTTTCCGTTTCCGATAAGGTTAGAATGGTAATTTTCTACAATTCCACCCACAAAAGCCGTTACGTCAACGCCACTTTCGTAGAGGATATGACCTAAAATTCCGGTTGTGGTTGTTTTTCCGTGAGTTCCTGCAACGGCAAAGCAATAGGTATCTTTGGTTATGAGTCCTAGAACCTCTGAACGCTTTTTAATTTCGAATCCGTTGTCGATGAAATAATTCCACTCCGAATGTGATTTCGGAACAGCGGGAGTGATGACAACCAAAGTATTTTCTGTAGTCAGAGAACTTGGAATGTTATTCAATTCATCGGTGTAGTGAATTGACATTCCGATTTTTTCCAACTCACGAGTTAGCGCTGTGCTGGTTTTATCATATCCGTAAACAGATTTTCCGATCGACTGGAAATAACGAGCCAAGGCACTCATTCCGATGCCTCCGATTCCGATGAAAAATATGTTTTTAAACTTATTCATTTTTTAATCTTGAATGCTGAATTTTAGACTTAATGATATGATTATTTATAATTTAAAATTCGAAATTTATAATAGTTTCACAATCTCATCCACAATGTCTTTTGTGGCGTTGGGTTTGGCTAAATTTTTTATATTTTGACTTAAATTATTTTGTAATTCTTGGTTTTGTGCTACTTCAGAGAATACATCTTCAAAACGAATGTCTAATTCAGGTTCTTTTATTAAAATAGCTCCGTTTTTATCAGCGATGGCTTTCGCATTTTTGGTTTGGTGATCTTCGGCTACATTGGGTGACGGAATGAAAATCGTTGGCTTTCCTACAATCGCCAATTCCGAAACCGAAGAAGCTCCTGCACGAGAAATTATCATATCTGCTGCTGCATATACCAAATCCATTCTGTCGATAAATGATAGCACTTGAACACCATCTTTTTCGTTGTGTTTTTTATATTCTTCGAAATAGAATTTTCCGCATTGCCAAATAATCTGAACGTTTTGATTTAGGATGAAATCCATTTCTTTTTCGATGAGTTGGTTTATTCTCCTAGCTCCTAAACTTCCACCCAAAATCAGCAACGTTTTTTTGTTTGCATCTAAGTCGAAATGTTTGATAGCATCTTGTCTGTTTTCTGCCACATTTAGTAAATCCTGTCGAACCGGATTTCCGGTAAAAACAATTTTTTCTTTCGGGAAGAATTTCTCCAATCCTTCATAAGCTACACAAATGGCTTTGGCATTTTTAGAAAGTAATTTATTGGTAATTCCCGGATAGGAATTTTGCTCTTGTATCACAGTCGGCACACCCATTTGGGCTGCTACTCTCACTACAGCTCCGCTAGCAAAACCTCCTGTTCCGATGGCTACATCGGGTTTGAAGTTTTTTACGATTTTTCTGGATTTTACCAAGCTGCTCATTAACTTAAACGGAAATTTCAGGTTTTCTAAACTCAAGCTACGCTGAATTCCGGCAATCCAAAGTCCTTCGATTTTGTAACCTGCTTGAGGTACTTTTTGCATTTCCATTTTGTCTTGAGCTCCTACAAACAATATTTCACACTCTGGAAACCTCGATTTTAGCTCATTGGCAATTGCAATAGCAGGATAGATATGTCCTCCTGTTCCTCCTCCTGATATGATAAATCTTGGTTTCATTTATTGTAAGTTTTTTAAGGCTTTTACAGCTATTTTTTCGTCTTCTGTGATTTCTTTTTCTTCTATTTCGATACCTGCTTCTCTGAGTCTTTCTTTTTCTTCCTCTTTAATTTCTTTTTCAATAAGTCGCTCTAAAGCTTTTTCGCGTTGCATTTTTTCTTTTTCCTCCTCTTTAATCTCTTCTTCTTTTTTGGTTACGTTCAGTACTATTCCGATAGCCAAACAGGTAGTCCAGATAGAACTTCCTCCGCTACTGATAAGCGGGAGGGTTTGTCCTGTGGTTGGAAAGAGTTCTACGGCTACTCCCATATTGATTAATGCCTGAAATATTATAGGAAATCCGAGTCCGATAATAAGTAAGGTTCCGTAAAAATTACGTGCTTTGAGAGCTGCTATCAAGAATCTAAAAAATAAGATTAAATACAACCCTATAACTGTAAACCCTCCGATGAGTCCATATTCTTCAACGATAATTGCGTAAATAAAATCGGAAGAGGATTGAGGTAAGAAATTTCTTTGAACGCTTTTTCCGGGACCTACTCCGCTTAATCCTCCTGTGGCAATAGCTATTTTTGCTTTTTCGATTTGATAGGCTTCTTCTTCGTTTTCAGAATCATTTGTAAAGTTATCAATACGGCTGATCCAAGTATCTACTCGATTCGGGAATGCTCCTGGAAATGCTTTGGCAGCCAACACGAATAGAGTTAGAAATAAAAGTCCGAAAGCAATGATTTTTCCTAAATATTTTATGGGATACATTCCTATAAATACTAGCATTATTACCATCGAAAACATAATAGCGGCTGTCGAAAAGTTGGCTGGAAGAATCAGTACAATTACTGCAAAAACCGGCAGCCATAATTCCCATAAAGATGATTTAAAGGTTACTGTTTTGTCTTTTATTTTTGCTAAGTATCTTGCTACATACGACATTAACACTACAAAAGCCAAGGTAGAAGGCTGAAAACCTATACCTACAAACGGAATTTGAATCCATCGACTGGCATTGGCTCCACCAATTGTTTTTCCTTGTAAAAGGGTATATAATAACAGTAAAACTACAATCGGAATAGCCATAATTGAGATGGCTTTAAAATAATTGTATGGTACTCTATGTACTACATAAATAATGCAAAACCCAATTCCGACGTGAGCCAAGTGTTTGATGAGATAACTCAGTGTATTTCCGCTTCCGTAAGCTCCGTAGGCTAAATTACTACTGGCACTATAAACCGGCAAAAACGACACAATCGCCAAAAGGGCTACAATAGCCCAGATGGTTTTGTCTCCTTTTAGATTTTTTATAAGTGCTTTCATTTTTTTAATATGCTATCGCTTTATGCAGTATGCTTTTTTTGAATTTTATAATTGCTTAAAGCCTATTATAACTGTCTTACAGCTTGTTTAAATTTATTTCCTCTATCCTGATAGTTTTCAAACAAGTCAAAGCTTGCACAAGCAGGAGCTAGTAATACGGTATCTCCTTTTTCTGCGATTTTTGACGATATTTTGACTGCTTCCTCCATACTTTGAGTTTCGACCATAATATCCACTACATTTCCGAAGGATTCAATCAGCTTTTGATTATCCACTCCTAAACAAATTATGGCTTTTACTTTTTCGCGAACCAATGGCATTAATTCGCTATAATTATTTCCTTTATCCACACCGCCTGCAATCCATACGATAGGCGAAGAAACACTATCTAGTGCGAAAAATACCGAATTGACATTGGTTGCTTTTGAATCGTTTATGTATTGTACATTGTGTATTTTTAGCACTTTTTCTAAACGATGTTCTGCTCCCTGAAAATTTGACATACTTTCTCGAATCGTATTTTTACGAACACGCAAAATCTGAGCAACTGTTGCAGCAGCCATTGCGTTTTTGATATTGTGTTTTCCTTCTAAAGCAATTTTACTTACAGGAATTGTCATTTCTTCTTGGTCAATATTCATCATAATAGTGTCTTTGTTTATATATGTTCCGTTATTTATTTCTTTTGTTAGCGAAAACCCTATGAGTTTTGCCTTTGTTTTATTGTTTTTTAACCATTTTACAATTTCAATGTCATCTGCATCATAAATCAGATAATCATCTTTGGTTTGATTCATTGTGATGCGAAACTTAGCTTTGATATAATTTTCGTATTCGTAATCATATCTATCCAGATGGTCGGGACTCAAATTGGTAATTACAGCAATATGTGGAGCATAGTCTATGATTCCGTCTAGCTGAAAACTCGATAATTCTAGCACATATCCGTCATAGTTTTCGGTTGCTACCTGCTTTGCATAACTTTCTCCGATATTTCCGCCTAATCCTACATTCAGTCCTGCTGATTTCAGCAAATGATGCGTAAGCATTGTGGTGGTTGTTTTCCCGTTGCTCCCTGTGATGGCTACTGTGTAAGCTTTTGAAAACCGTGAGGCAAATTCGATTTCAGAAATAATCTCGACTCCTTTTTCTCTCAGTTTTTTTATAATTGGTGCTTTGTCCGGGATTCCTGGAGATTTCATCACCACATCAGCATTCAGGATTTTTTCTTCTGTATGCTTTTCTTCTTCCCAATCAATCTGGTTTTGTATAAGAACGTCTTTATAATTCTGTTTTATTTTTCCGAAGTCAGACAGAAACACTTCGTATCCTTCTTTTTTTCCTAGAATTGCAGTACCAACTCCACTTTCTCCTCCTCCTAAAACTACTAGCTTCATTATCTTAACTTTAAAGTCACTATCGAAATAATAGCAAGTAAGATTCCGACAATCCAAAATCGTGTTACAATTTTACTTTCGTGATAGCCCTTTTTTTGATAGTGATGATGTAAAGGTGCCATCAAAAAGATCCGTCTTCCTTCTCCGTATTTTTTTCGGGTGTATTTGAAGTATGAAACCTGCATTACAACCGATAAATTTTCGATTAAAAATATTCCGCATAGCACCGGAATCAATAGTTCTTTCCGAACTGCAATTGCTAATACAGCAATAATTCCTCCGATTGTCAGACTTCCCGTATCTCCCATAAAAACCTGTGCAGGATAGGCATTGTACCAAAGAAACCCGACCAAAGCCCCCACAAAAGCCGATATAAAAACCGTCATTTCCCCCGAATTCGGGATATACATAATGTTCAGATAATTCGAGAAAATGATATTCCCCGAAACGAACGTAAAAATTCCGAGTGCGACCACAATAATCGCAGACGAGCCGGCCGCAAGTCCGTCAATTCCGTCTGTGAGATTGGCTCCGTTCGATACTGCTGTTACAATTAAAATCACAACAGGAATGAAAATCAGCCAAGCATAATCCCGATAATCTTCCCCTGCCCACGAAATCAGCTCTGCATAGTCAAATTCGTTGTTCTTAAAAAACGGAATAGTCGTGGCAGTCGATTTTTCTTCCACTACTTTGGTAGGAATTACAATCTGATTTTCGGTAACCACATTGCCTTTGGTCGTGTCTTTACGAACGGTAATCGAATCGCTGAAATACATCACACAACCCACCAAAAGTCCTAATCCTACCTGCCCGACAACCTTAAATTTGCCTTTTAAACCCTCCTTATTCTTACGGAAAACCTTTATATAATCGTCCAAAAAACCGATAAGCCCCATCCAAATCGTAGTAACAATCAGCAAAATCACATAGATATTATCCAACTTCGCAAACAGCAAGACCGGAACAAGCGTAGCAAAAATGATTATCAATCCTCCCATTGTTGGAGTTCCCGCTTTTTGGTTTTGTCCCTCCAAGCCCAAATCGCGTACTGTTTCTCCGATTTGCTTACGTCTGATAAAGTTTATGATTTTTTTTCCGAAAACCATTGAGAGTAAAAGCGACAACAAAACAGCAGCCCCCGAACGAAAAGTAATGTATTGGAATACTCCCGTTCCCGGTAAGTCAAAGTTTTTGTCTAAATATTCGAATAAATAGTATAACATGTGGCTATTTGTTTAGTTGTTCTAACAATTCGGTTACAATTTTCATATCATCGAAATCGTGTTTTATTCCGTTTATTTCTTGATAAGTTTCGTGTCCTTTTCCGGCAATTAAGATTATATCTCCGCTTTCTGCCAGCTGGCAAGCTGTTTTAATGGCTTGTTTGCGGTCTAAAATTGAAAGTGTTTTTTTAAAATTTTGAGGCTCTACGCCTTTTTCCATCTCCTCTAATATTGTTTCCGGGTTTTCCGTTCTTGGGTTATCTGAAGTAAAAATCGCTTTATCGCTTAATTTACTAGCGATATGAGCCATAACAGGACGCTTTGCTTTATCTCTATCACCACCACAACCTACAATTGTGATAAGCTGTTCGTTTTTAGTTCTGATATCTGCGATTGTATTCAATACATTTTCTAAAGCATCAGGTGTGTGTGCATAATCTACAATAGCTGTGATTTTGGTTTTCGATACGATGTACTGAAATCGTCCCGATACGCTATCTAACTGACTTAAAAGCGTGAGAGCTTCTTGTTTTTCTAAACCTAATTCGACTGCAGTAGCATAAATTGCCAATAAATTATATGCATTGAAGTTTCCGATAAGTTTAGTATATACTTCTTGGTTGTCAATTTTTAACAATAAACCCACGAATTGATTTTCTAACACATAAGCTTTGTAATCTGAGTAGGATTTCAAAGAATAGGTTCTTCTTTGAGCTTTGGTGTTTTGTAGCATTACACTTCCGTTCTTATCATCTATATTGGATAAGGCAAAAGCAGTTTTCGGGAGATTGTCAAAAAATGATTTTTTCACATCTCGATATTCTGCAAAAGTGGTGTGATAATCGAGGTGGTCGTGTGATAAGTTTGTGAAAATTCCTCCTGTAAAGTACAATCCTTCGGTTCTGGATTGGTGAATTCCGTGCGAGCTGACTTCCATAAAACAAAATTCTACTCCGCTTTCTACCATTTGGTTTAAATAATAATTTATCGTAAGCGAATCAGGAGTAGTATGTGTGGCAGGGAATTCAGATTGATGAACCCGGATTTTTACTGTCGAAAGCAGCCCGGATTTATATCCTGCGTTTTCGAACATCGTATATAAAAGCGTAGCAATTGTAGTTTTTCCGTTTGTTCCGGTAACTCCTACAAGTTTTAGTTTCTCAGAAGGATTATCATAATAATTAGAAGCCATAAAAGCTAAAGCCTTTTGCGAATTATTGACCTGAATGTAGGTGATTCCGTCAACAATTTCTTCAGGGAACACTTCACAAACTATAGCAATTGCTCCTTGCTCGATACATTTGTCAATGTATAGATGTCCGTCCGAAACGGTTCCTCTGATAGCCACAAATACATCTCCACTCGAAACCTTACGGGAATCGAACTCGATTTTATTAATTGCTCTATCGGTCGAACCTTTTATAGCTTCGATGGAAGTTTTGTATAATATGTCTTTTAAAAGCTTCATTTGTGGCAAACTCTTATGATAATTCGAGAATTATGGTCTTGTTTTCCTCTATTTTTTGTCCCACAGGGATTGATTGATGTTTTACTTTTCCGTTTCCTATGATTTTCACTTTCAAGCCTAGATTTTCTAAAAGAGCTACTGCATCCATTCCGGGCATTCCTTTTACATTCGGGATTGTTGATTTATGATTGTTTACAATTGTATTGTATTGGTTATAACTTTTTTCTTGTTTCGGATTAGTCAAGTTCAGATCTTTGACCTTATTAGGTGTAGGAGAGTCTGTGAAAATTTTTTGAGCGACTGCTTTAAAAACAGGTCCTGCTACTCCTGCTCCATAAAAATCTCCTGTATTTGTTCGTGGCTTATGAACCACAACGATACATGAGTACTTTGGGTTGTCAGCCGGGAAATATCCTGCAAAAGAAGAAGCATAATACATACTATCTCGGTTTACGTATCCTACTTGTGCTGTTCCTGTTTTACCAGCCATCGAAAAGTTAGGAGAATACATCTTTTGAGCGGTTCCTTTTACTACTACATTTTTTAGTATATCTTGAACTTTTTTCAGGGTTTGGTCACTACATATTTTAGGATTAATAACTTCTTTTTCGAACTTTACGATTGTTTTGTCCCATTCTTTGATTTCTTTGACAAATTGAGGCTTAACCATTTCACCGTTGTTGGCAATTGCATTGTAAAAAGTAAGAGTTTGCAAAGGTGTTAATTGAAGGTTATACCCATAAGCCATCCAAGGTAGGGTAAGACCAGACCAATGTTCTTTATGAAGTTTCGGATGATATATTACGGGTTTTCCTTCTCCTAGAATAGGAATTCCTAGAGGTTGATTAAGATTCATCGCATAAAGCTTATCTACAAATTCGGCAGGATTATCTTTGTAATTTTCGTAAACTGCCTGAACAATTGCGGTATTGGATGAAACTTCAATTGCTCTTGCCAACGAAATTTTTCCGTAGCCTCCTTTTTTAGAATCGCGTACTTTTCGTTTGTGAATGATAAATTCACCTCCTTGTGTATCGTAAACCTTTGCTGTATCTATTTTTTTGTCGTCTAACAAAGCGATTAAGGAAGCGAGCTTAAAGGTTGATCCCGGTTCTTGAGATTCCCATACAGCATAATTTATGGTTTCTGCATAAGATCCGTTTTTTTGTCTGCCTAAATTTGATATGGCTTTTACTTCTCCGGTTTCTACTTCCATTACTACTACACAACCATGATCTGCCTCATAGTATTCTAATTGTTTGAGCAAGGCATGATGAGCAATATCCTGAATGTAAACATCAATGGTCGAAACTACGTCATAACCGTCTTGAGGTTCGATTTCGTTGTTGTCATTGATAGGTTTCCATTGACCTTTAGCCATCTTTTGTTTTACAACTTTTCCGTCTTTTCCGTTTATATATTGTTGAAAAGCTCCCTCGATTCCTATGTTTATATAAGTGCCATCTGCATTAAGTCTTCTGTAACCGATAGTTCTTTCGGCAATTTTACCAATAGGATGCTGACGTACCGTTTTTTGTTCGGTAATTATTCCACCTTTATACATTCCGAGGTTAAAAAGCGGGAAGCTTTTTAGACGCATATAGCTGGTATAGTTTAAGTTTCGTGCAATCAGGTAGTATCGGTTTCGGTTGGCTCTGGCCTTGGTCAATTCATTTTTATAATGACTTGCGGGTTTTCCGAGCATAACCGACAAAGAGTCTGAAAGTGCTTTGATGTTTTGATTAAAGTCTTCTTCTTTAGAAGCTAAAGCATCAAAACGTACGGTATAACTAGGAATTGATATAGCAAGCAAACTTCCGTCAGCCGAATAGATATTTCCTTGATTGGCAGGCACATCAAAATCTTTAATGGTGTTTTCTTGTGCTAATTTTCGGTAATAGTTTCCCTCTACCCATTGGATTCTTGTTAGTTTAAACAAGATTCCAACAGCAATCAAAAGCATTCCGAATGCTACAAAGAAAATTCGATATGATGTTTTTTTGTCTTGCATTTTCTGTTAAGTCATTTAACTGTCGGATTGTTTATTCTTTTTTTTCTATTACTTTAATTTTTACTGGAGGCACTTCTGGGGGATAAATCCCAACCTTACTCATCTTTTCGGATATGGTCGATTCCATTTTGAGCTTCATCAGTTCGGTTCTGGTATCAGCAAATACGGAACGCAACTCTTTGTTTTCTACGTTTAAATCCGCTATTCTGAACAATTTTTGTTCAAACCGATGTGTGTTTGCTATCATTATAATGGCTAGTAAAACCAAGAAAATGATAAACTTCCAATGTTTTATTGCATCGTCATCTATTAAAAACTTGGTACGTAATATGTTGTATAATCCACCTTTCATATTTCACACACTTGTGAGGCTTATATTTTTTCTGCCACTCTCAATTTTGCGCTTCTGGCCCTATTGTTTTGTGCAATTTCTTCTTCAGTCGGAACAATTAGTTTATCGATAATTTTAAAAGGAACTTCAAAATTTCCGAACATATCTCGTTCGGGCTCTCCTTCAAACATTCCGTTTCGCATAAAGCGTTTTACCAATCTATCTTCTAACGAATGGTACGAAATCACGCTTAATCTTCCGTTAGGCTTAAGTATTTCGGTAGTTTGTTCAAGAAACTCTTTTAGCACTTCGATTTCCTGATTTACCTCTATTCGGATAGCTTGATATATTTGAGCCAGTATTTTATTGCTTTTGTGAGCAGGCAGAAACTTAGCTAAAACCTCTTTGAGTTTTTCGGAATTTTTGATAGGCTCTGCTTTTCGGTTGTTTACGATAGCATAAGCAATTCCTGCTGCCGTTTTAAGTTCTCCATACTCCAGAAAAATTTGTTTTAAATGTTTTTCTTCGTATTCGTTGATGACTTCGTAGGCACTTAAGCTATTTTTTTGATTCATTCGCATGTCTAAATCAGCCTCAAAACGGGTCGAAAAACCTCGTTCTGCTACATCAAACTGATGAGATGAAACTCCTAAATCAGCTAAAATCCCATCTACTTGACGGATTCCATGAAAACGCAAGAACCTTTTGATGTATCTGAAGTTCTCATTTATCAACAAAAATCTCGGATCATCAATGGCATTAGCCAAAGCATCTTCATCTTGGTCAAAAGCAATTAATTTTCCGTTCTCTCCTAATCTGCTTAAAATCTCTTTCGAATGTCCTCCTCCTCCGAAGGTGACATCCACATATACTCCATTTGGGCTGATGTTTAATCCATCAACCGATTGCTTTAGCAATACCGGGCTGTGATATTCTGTGTTATTCATCTTCAAATCCTCCCATTACTCTTTCTGCTAAATCAGCAAAATCTCCCGAAGCATCGTCAACCGCTTTTTCATATAGGTCTTTATCCCATACTTCAAGGAAATTTCCAACCGAATTCAACACAATTTCTTTCTCTATTTTTGCAAAAGCCACCAAGTCTTTTGGAATTAAAAAACGACCCGCGCTATCAATCTCTACGACTTTAACTCCGTAGGTGAATCGTCTGATAAAATCGTTGTTTTCTTTCTTGAATCGGTTCAGCTTGTTTACTTTTTGCATCAATTCGTTCCATTCTTTCATCGGGTAAAGCTCCAAACAAGATTGAAAAACCGAACGTTTTAAAACAAAACCATCGCTCAAAGAATCCAGCTGTTTCTTGAGCGTAGCAGGTATCATCACCCTTGCTTTGGCGTCGATTTTACATTCGTATGTCCCGATTATGGTACTCACTTTTGTTTCAAATTGATTTATTGAAGCAAAAATATAGAAAATTTTCCCACATTCTACCACTTTACTCCACTTTGTTGATAACTTTTTGTGTTAAATAACTTGAAATCAAGCTATAAAAGTCTGTTGAAGTGGCTGTGTTACTGATGATTTGATAGATTTAGAACTCCAAATAATTTTTTAAATCTAGTTTTAATTTTTAGAAGTATATTTGACCCTTATTTTAAAATCTGCAAAATGAATTTTTTAAAACTTATACGTTACCAAAACTTGTTAATGCTTGCTCTAATGCAAGTGGTGTTTCACTTTGGGTTTCTCAAAAAACAATATCCCGATTTGGCTCTTGCTGATTGGCAATTTTTATTACTGGTTTTGTCAACAGTTTGTATCGCAGCAGGAGGGTATTTAATCAATGATGTATTTGATAAATCTATCGATAAAATTAATAAACCCGACAAGGTTATCATAGACAAGTATATTCCTGAAACTACAGCGTATAATTATTATATCGTTCTGAATGTTATTGGTATAGGAATCGGGTATTATTTGTCGGATTATATTGGTAAATCGAGTTTTTCGGGGATTTTTATTCTTATAGCAGCTACTTTGTTTTTGTATGCGCTGAGTCTGAAAAAGAGTTTGCTTATCGGAAATATTCTAATTGCTATGATTCTTGCTATGAGTATTTTGATTGTAGGGATTTACGATTTGTTTTCGATTATTACCCCCGAAAATCAACAGGGCTTAGGCGTTCTTTTTAAAATCTTGATGGAATATGCATTTTTTGCTTTTCTAATTGGTTTGATTCGTGAGATTATAAAAGATTTTGAAGACATTAAAGGGGATTTAGAACATGGTGTCAAATCACTTCCTATAGTAGCAGGTGAAAAAAACTCTAAGATTATTCTTTCGATTTTATTAGCCATTGCCGCTATCAGTTTGATATGGTATAGTTTTGTGTATCTTTTCGAAAACGATTTGTATTTTGCAGTACTCTATGTTTTTGCACTAATTCTCGCTCCGATAATTTACACGCTTATTCGACTTTGGGGTTCTTCGAACAAAAGAGATTATTCACATTTGAGTCTCGTTTTAAAAGGAGTTATTTTATTCGGAATTTTAAATATTTTGGTGGTGGTTTATAATATTGAATTGGTAAAACAGGTTGCGTAATGCTTGCGGAAGTACTCAAGAATTATAAACTGATTTTGGCTTCAACTTCTCCGAGAAGACAACAGTTTTTTAGAGATTTAAATTTAGACTTTGAGATTCGTCTGAAAGAAGTAGAAGAAGTTTATCCGGAACACCTTAAGGCTGGTGAAGTAACTGATTATTTAGCTCGATTAAAAGCAGAAGCGTTCGAGTTAAAGCCGAACGAAATTCTGGTAACCAGTGACACCATAGTTTGGCTTGACCAAAAAGTATTGGGAAAACCGGTAGATTATGAAGATGCTTTTGTAATTTTACAGCAGTTATCCGGAAAAACACATCAAGTGATAACTTCGGTATGTCTGAAATCGTCTGAAAAAACTCAAGTATTCAACACGGTCACAAAAGTTACTTTTTCAGAACTAACTCCCGAGATGATTCGATTTTACCTGGATAATTACAAACCCTTTGACAAAGCTGGAGCTTACGGAATTCAGGAATGGATTGGACTTGTTGGGATAGAGAAAATTGAAGGTTCATATACGAATGTAGTTGGGTTGCCAACAGAAAAATTTTATAAGGAATTATTATGCTTTATACTTTAAAAACCTTGTTTTTAGATCAATACACCTATCAAATTATAGCCACGGTAGTAGCGGTATTAGTTTTTGTGGTTTTGCGGTTTGTTTTGCGTTCTATTATCAAAAATTTTGGTAAGAAGGCATTTTTTACAGACGGAAGAACCAATTTGGTTATGAAATATACTGATTATCTTATTAATACTCTTGCTGTTATATCGCTTGTTGCTATTTGGGGAGTCGAAGGTAAGCAGTTGGTTCTTGTGATTTCGTCAATTCTTACCATTATAGGAGTTGCTTTTTTTGCACAATGGTCTATTTTGAGTAATGTAACTGCAGGAATCATACTGTTCTTTTCTTTTCCTTTTAAAATAGGAGATAGAATCCGCATCATGGACAAAGACTTTCCGGTTGAAGCCGAAATTGAAGATATTAAATCGTTTTATACCCTTTTAAAAACAGCAGAAGGAGAAGAAATAGCGTTTCCTAATAATTTATTATTACAAAAAGGAATTGTTATTGTTCCTCAGCAACAAGAAAACACACAAGACTTCACAGATTAACTTCGAAACAAATATAATATCCCAGAAGAAAGAGCTTAAAAAGACAGTGTTTGATGTAGAACTTAAATATTAGTTCGTTGCAATAAAATATTTCCTATTTTTGTTAGGTGTTAACCCTTAAATATTGGAATATGAGCAACTTTGTCCGACTTCCGTTTTATGCAAGATTAGCTTCGGTTTTAGTGGCTATATCTATTATCTTTTTGATTTTATATATCGGAAAAGGGGTGCTTATTCCGGTAATTATGGCATTGTTGTTTGCTATTTTAGTTCGTCCGATAAGTTCGTTTTTTAGAAGAAAACTGCGTTTTCCGAATGTGGTATCAGCTATTATTACTGTTACTTTGTTTGTGATTTTAATTTTAGGAATTCTCACGTTTATTTCGGTGCAAATTAGTAGTTTTTCTGAAGATTGGGATACCATAGAAAAAAACATAACCATACACGTGGCTAATTTGCAAAATTTCGTGCAAGAGTCATTCGGGCTTGACGAATATGAACAAAAAAGCTTTATCGATAACGCTACAAGCGGCTCAAAGTCTTCTATAACAAGTATGGTAACGAGCTTTCTACTTTCGTTTTCGGATACGCTATTTAATATGGCAATGATTCCGATTTATATGTTCTTGTTTTTATTATATCAGAATCATTTAATAACTTTTTTATCCAAATTAGTAGGCGAAGGAGATCAACAAAGTCTTAAAAAAATACTTTTTGATATCAAAACAGCAGTTCAAAGTTATTTGTTTGGAGTGCTAATACAGATTTCGATAATTGCCACCCTCACGACTGTAGGACTTACGATTGTAGGAGTTCAACACGCACTTCTATTAGGAGTTATTACCGGAATTTTAGGACTTATTCCTTACTTAGGAAATATTATTGCTTGTGTAATTACGATTTTTGCTACACTTACAGGTTCACCTGATTTGTCTTTGATTTTATGGATTTTGGTAGTTACGGGTGTGGTTCAGCTTATAGATAATAATATTACTGTTCCTCTGGTCGTAAGTTCGAAAGTAGAAATCAATGCATTTGCCTCTATTATCGGAATATTCATAGGAGGAATGCTTGCCGGAATTGCCGGAATGTTCTTAGCCATCCCTATTATTGCAATCCTAAAAGTGGTTTTTGACAATATTCCTTCGCTCGCACCTTGGGGTTATCTTATCGGAGATGATTTGCCTAAGATTCCGCAATGGTATAATAAAGTACCCTATTTGGCTAATCAAGTTGGTCAGAAAGAAGCTCTTGGAGCTCCTAATTTCACAGCAACCACTACTACAGCAACCCCAATAGAGACAGAAATCGAAGAAGACCCTGAAGAGGATGAAGAGAAATAAGTTCTCTTTTGTGAGTTCGTTGTTATCACTACGATAGAGGTGTTAATTTTTTAAAATTAGCTGCAAAGACGGTCTTTATTTATTCCAAAACCTTATTTTTGTTCGTTTAGAAATAAAACCAAAATGAAATTAAAGGCTTTTTTGTTTTTTATAATAAGTATAAACTTATTTGCACAAGCACCAAAAAAATTATCATCAAACCAAATTTATCATGAAATTCAAAAGCTAAACTTCTTAGGTTCGGTTTTGTATGTGGCAGCCCATCCGGATGACGAAAACACCAAGCTTATTTCTTATTTCAGCAACGAAGTAAAGGCAAATTCGGCTTATATTTCGCTTACTCGTGGTGATGGAGGTCAAAATCTGATAGGACCTGAAATGGGAGAGCTTTTAGGAGTAATCCGTACGCAAGAACTTCTGAAAGCGCGAAGCGTAGATGGAGGTAAACAGTTTTTTTCGAGAGCTTACGACTTTGGATTCTCAAAAGTACCTGAGGAAACTTTCGAAATTTGGGATAAACAACAGGTTTTAGAAGACTTGGTACAATGTATTCGGGATTTTAGACCTGACGTCATCATCAACCGATTCGATCACAGAACTCCCGGAACTACCCACGGACATCACACAGCCTCTGCTATTCTGAGTTTAGAAGCTTTTGAAATAGTAAAAAATGGCCCGAACCCTCCACGGAGATTGTTTTATAATACTTCGCCTTGGGCATTTCCATCACAAGAAGCTTTTGATAAAGCAGATAAAAGCAATCATGTTACCATTGATGCCAATGTTTTTTATCCGATTTTAGGGAAAAGCAACGGAGAAATAGCTGCTTTTAGTCGTAGTCAGCACAAGTGTCAAGGGTTTGGAGCAACCGGAATCCGAGGTAGTGAAAACGAATATCTAGAACTCATAAAAGGAGATTTACCCAATGGCAAAAAAGATGTTTTTGAAGGGATAAATACTTCTTGGACACGTATTCCTGAAGGGAAAGCTATTGGAGAAGTATTAGAAAGAGTAGAGAAAAACTTTAACTTTCAGAATCCCGCTTCACACCTAAAAGAGCTGACTCAAGCTTATGTGCTGATTAAAGATATTCAAGATGATTATTGGAGAAGTCAAAAAGTAGAGCACATCAAAAAAATTATTTTAGCTTGCTCTGGACTCTACCTAGAGGCAGTTTCGAGTACTGAAAATACGACTAAATCCGGAAAATTCGATATGAGTTTTGAAGCAATAAATCGTTCTAAATCAAATATTACGCTAAAAGAAATTCGTTTTTTTGATAAAAATATTTCTAAAAACCACGTATTGCCCTACAATAAAGCTTTATACTTTAAAGAAAAAGATATTGTAATTCCTTCGAATATTGAATATTCAAACCCTTATTGGTTGAAAACAGAAAGAACTAAAGGAATGTTTGTGGTTGAGAATCAAAAATTGCGAAATCTTCCTCAAACCGAAAACGATTTTCCTGTGACTTTTGTGTTGGATATTGAAGGAACCACTAT
>Ga0209075_1000463_pt1 | contig 39347 bp, 35 predicted proteins | sample Stecom2011_FD_187523 | JGI IMG/M metagenome (GOLD analysis project Ga0209075, IMG submission 187523) | Agricultural soil microbial communities from Utah to study Nitrogen management - Steer compost 2011 (SPAdes) (version 2) | ecosystem: Environmental > Terrestrial > Soil > Agricultural land...
ATATTTAATAGATCAAAAGAAAACAATGCCCCACAAGAGTTAGTTACATTTATATCATAAAAATACATCCCATTATAATAAGGTATAATTTGATTAACAGCAACTTGCATAGGATCTGAATCTCCTGAGTACTGAATCTGTTGGCTTACGACAACAGGAGCGGAACCATCAGGTGGATAAACCGTAAAAGTCACCGTAATAGGGAAAGCATAAGCAGGTGCTTCAATTATTCGTTGTACTAAAGATTCAGAAGCAACGGAGTTAACTTCCAATTGACTCCCAACCAAAAACTCTACTGGACCAAGAGGTTGATAGTCTAATGTATGTTCCATACTCACAACATCACCACATTGCGCATCTAATATTTCGATTGCATACACCCCACCAGTAAGGTTTGTAAAAACATTTGAAACTTGAGGGCCAGCAATGGATTGAAACGTCCCGTCCGGTTGTTGTTGAAACAACTCATAAGAGGCAGCGGTACCTTGCTGAAGCGTTATTGTAATTTCCCCATCATTTCCACACAATATATAATCATCAATAACGGTTGTTTCTGTTGTTACAGGATCTGTTTCGTCTAATATAGACACAATAGCAATCTCAGTTCCTGTTTCACCTCCTAAAGATTGTGTTGCAACTACTTTATAATCTCCCGAATCAAGCCCTTCAAAAGAATAAGGGTAATTAGGAGCGGCTCCACCTGCTCCATTAGCGACAGGAGTGGTCTCGTCTGGCATCTTATATATAACATAACTCACCGTAGCTCCTGAGGCGACCCCATCAACCTCTACATCAATAACTCCGTTATCATAACAAGTCTCAGGAGTAACCTCGATGTCGAGCGTAAAGGCTGGGAGCTGTGCGTATGAAAACACACCTAATAATAACGCAAAACAAAAAATAAAGTTTCTAATCATAATTTCTATAGTTTTTTATAGTTCAGACAAATCCAACAAAACCTACTTCTCATCTCTACAGTGATGCAAAATCAAATAATTGTAAATCAAAGCATTAGATTCAAGAAATAAATATTTATTGAAATTCAGATTCCAAAAATAAACAAAAAATATATATTAAGCAATATTTAACATATAAGTAAATTAAACTTTTTTTTAGATAACTTTAAAAAAGAGTTAAGAATCTAGGCTTTCATTGAGAATATCAGCACAATTCTGATATTCACAATTAATATATTATCGAGAAGATACAAGTAGAATCGAACGCTTGGTGCAAATATCTGGTAGGAGTTAATCCTGGTTCCAAATTTCCCATGCTTTTTCGGCCTGAAAAACAAGCATATCGTACCCGTTTTTTGTCAGAGCGCCTTTTTGCTTAGCCAACTTAAGGAAAGTTGTTTCAGAGGGGTTATAAATCAAATCAAAAACAAGATGATTTGGTGACAAAAAATCATAATTAAGAGCGGGAGCATCTTCAACATCCGGGTAGGTTCCAAGAGGAGTACAATTAACAATAATCAAAAAACCCCTCATTACCTCTTCAGACAAATCAGAATAGGTAAAATTATCTTTATTAGGAGTTCTAGAAACCATCTTATACTCTATATTCAATTGTTTAAAAACAAAGCTAACGGCTTTAGAAGCTCCTCCCGTTCCAAAAATAAGAGCCTTAGAATGGTGAGGTCTTAGTAAAGGCTGCAAAGATTTTAAAAACCCATAAGCGTCTGTATTATAGCCCTTCAACTCTCCTTTTTTGTTTATTTTTATACAATTCACAGCTCCGATTTGTTCAGCTACCTCCGAAAGCTCATCTAAATAAGGAATAATCGTTTCTTTATAAGGAATAGTCACGTTTAACCCGACCAATCCCTTATTTTTTTTTACAATTTGCGGAAAATACGTAATATAAGGAATATCGAAATTTTTGTATAAAGAATTGTCTATTTTTTCGCTTCGAAACTTTTCTGAAAAATAACCAGCCGAAAAAGAATAATCTATATTCTTACCGACAAGTCCAAAGATATTCATAACGGAAACAGAAATTAAAACTGGTTTTTACTAAATATTGTTTTTATGCTTTTCTATAAGTTGCTGAACAGACTCTTCTTTATATATCTCTGGAAACAATTCCGAAAACAATTTTAGATGTTCATAACCATAAATCAAAGCATTGCTTAAATAAAAATTAGCGGAAGAATAATTTTCTAAGATAAAATGCAAACCTGCTAACCTATATTCGATTTCATGATGATTAGGATAGTGCTCCAAAGCTTGGATAAGTATTTTTACAGCTTCTTCGTATTTTGAAAGAACCATATTAATATCTGCAAAAATCAAAAAAACATCTAAATCTACGTTACCATGAACTATAGATTTTTCGTATCCTTTATAAGCATCTTCGTATTTTTCTAATGCATAATTAAGACTTGCAAAACGCCTCCAATATTGTTCGTTTTCTCCATCAACATCTAACGCTTTATTTATATAATTTAAAGCTCTCTTGTAATTGTGCTCTTTAGTATACAAATCAACAATTGCAAGCCAACCTTTTTCCAGTATTGGATCTTCTGCTATAGCCTTGCGAAAAAACTTTAAAGCCAAGTCTTTTCTACCAAGATTTTCATAACATTTCCCTATCCTCATATACGCAAATGCCGTAGGATCATCAAGCTCTAAAGTGCGATTATAACAACTTATTGCCTCTTCATACTTATTTAGTTTTTCGAGAGCCTTACCTTTTTCCATATACGCTCCTAAAAACCATTCATCAACAATTACAGCATAATCAAAGGCTCTTACTGCCTGCTCATACTCTTTTAGTTCATAATATTGCCTACCCAATTGATGCCAAGCCACTTCCGAGTAAGGATTTTCATCAATAAATGCATTCAGAAATTCAACAGCTTCATTGTGTTGTTCTAAAAAGTCAAAACAATAAATCACATTATATAAAGCCGAATAATCTCCACTATCCTCTTTCAAGCATTTAATAAAATTACTTTTGGCTTTTTCGAGTTCATCCATAAAGAGATATTCCATTCCTATCATCGAATATATCCCTGCATAATCATCGGTATAGGTTAAGGCAACCTCGAGCAACTCCACTGCAGTTTGATGATTACCTCGTTTAGAATAGATATTTGCTTTCTGAATATAGATTTCTTCATTAGCAGGCTCAACATCAAGTAGCTCGTTAAGCATTTTTTCGGCCAAATCTAACTTATTTTCGTATATAAGAATTTCGATTTGCACGAGTTTAAGACCTATAGACTTTGGATGTTGATCTAATCCTAGCTTTAGAGCTCTTTTAGCCAAATTGGTTTTCCCTGTATCGAGATAATGAAAAATTATATTCTCAAATTCTTCAGAATCAAAGAAAAATATCTTATTGGTTTTTAACATAGCTTCAAAACGGGATATTGACAACTGATGTTCCTCTTCCTCTTCTTGATTCCAGTTCATATAAAAATGGTTTTCAAAACTTTTATAAAGTTACTTCACAGACAGCTTAATTTTAGAATAAAATCAATATTGTTTTAAACAATTTAATTAACAAGAAAAATCAAGTTCCTCAAGCGTTAATAATATTTAAAAAGAAAGAATTTCATTCAAAAAAAACTAAAACTCAAACAACAATGTCAGAAACACATTATTAGTAGTCATATCTATTTTTGGAGCGTCCGTAAGCCCTGCACTAAAAAGCGATTGATTGTATTCACGCGAAGACCTTGAATAAGCTAAATCTAATTTTGTAGCTCCAAAATTATATCCAAACCCAGCAGAATATTGCTGTAAATCTCCTATTGTTCTTCCGTTCTTATACGGACTTTGTTCGTAATTATAACCAGCCCTTAAGCTCCATTGCTTAATTTTAGCTTCGGCTCCTACCCTCAATTCAGAAGCCACGTCCAAAACATCTATCATCAAATCGTTTTGCTCCTGATAAAAATCTCCATTATCAGGCCTTAACTTCGTCGAAGAATAATCTTTTATAGAATAATCTACAGAAATAAGCCCTTTATTTCCGAACACATACGCACCTCCAAAAGTGTATTTAGAAGGGGTTTGCAGCTTGTACTCAGGAAAGACTTGTATACTTGGAGAGTAAAAATACCCTTCGACTAAATTCCCGTTAGGGTTTTCATAATCTTCCTCTCTTAAAACAGAGATATATTGCGTAACTTCGTCATTAAGCCTATACCAAGTAGGAGATTCATAACTAAACCCTAAGCGCAAATCGTCAGTTACTTTCACAATTCCTCCTAATTGGAGCGAAAATCCAGTTCCATACGTATATAAGTCCGTTTCATAATACACATCTCTCACTATTTCTCCGACAGCATTATTAACCGGACTAGAATTATATTCCCTAAACGCGTTCATTTTAGTATAATTAACTACGTGTGCATTGAGGTTTAGCCCAAAATGAAAACGCTCCGTATATTGAGTCGCAAAATTAAAAGCTACCTTCCCATTATATCCAGTCTCAGTAATATAATTAGCTTGATGATATATCCCGTTGGGTATATTGGAGTAATACCCTACGTTATTCGCATTATTGTTATCGGCTTCAACAAGATAGGTATGATAACCTAAAAAAGCCGTTTGTAGTTGAAAACCATCTAAATATCCACCTAAATGCTCGTACCATCTTTCGGGAGAATAATTCCCCGGTACTTGCAACATATTTAAAGGCTTCCCATTGGCCTGACTAACAAAATAATCCCCAATAGAGTTATTCGGATTACTTCCTTGGCTACGCGTTTTGTGATTAAAATTAGACAGATTATCATAATTCACAGCTAGTGAAAACTTTTTCCAATCGCTTTCTTGGTCATAATTTCGAAAAACAAACACCACTCCAGCTTGATTTACATCAAAAGTATTTTCGTTCCTTTTTGCACTCACCCCAAAATAATCCGATTCATTTTTAACGTTATAATTACTCAAAGTAAAGCCTGCCTGATTATTATTGAAAACCACCGAACTTGCCGGATTGATAGAAATAGCCGACAAATCACCTCCTAAGGCAGTAAAAGCTCCACCCATCGCTCGGAAGCGGGCTGTTCCGTTAACATTAGTCTGCGAATACCTCAAAGCGTCATGAATATCTTGAGCATTCATCATTCCAAAAGACAATCCTACCACTATGAACAGGAAAATTTTTCTCATCTCTGTTTTGTTTTATTTGTTATCCGAAAATCTAAGTCTTATCTTCTTCCAGACGAAGAACGAGTTGCACCGCCTCCCATTCCTGAAGAACGACTTCCTCCGACATTTCCACTTCTATTCATAGACGGACTATTCGTACTTCTACCTGAATTAAACGTACCGCTTCTATTCACATTATTACTTCTATTTATAGTATTAGTACCTCCACTACGGTTGGTATTATTTCTAGTCGAATTTATAGTATTACTTCGGTTATTAGTATTAGTATTACTTCTACTGCTATTAATCGTAGAGTTATCATTTCTATCACTATTTATAGATGAGTTTCGAGTTGAATTTGTATTTGCTGATCTAGTAGCCTGAACAGCATTATTACGCGTAGCATTTGTAGTAAATCTACTATCACTTCTCGTCGGACGAACATTTTCGTTCCTTCCTCTTACTTCATACATACGATTTTGTGCCGCAGATCTCTGAGCATTTACAGGCAGCGCTCTAGTTCTATAAGCATAGTCGGAATAATAACCATTTCGCGGACCTCTGTTATAAGCATAATTCCCATAATATGGATAATAAGGATTATACCAAGAATTCCAGCCATATCCATACCAGTATGGATTATACCAAGAGTTCCAACCATAACTCCAACCCCAAGAAGGATAATACCAAGAATTCCATCCTAATCCATAACTCCAATAAGGACTACCCCAGCCCCAATTTCCGTACCATCCACCCCAGCTATACCCTCCGTAAACATTCACACTTACATTACTAACACTATTTCCCCATCCTGAATAACCTGTAGAGTAACCTCCTTCTTCTCCATAATACGAATCAATATCAGTAAAAATTCCTACAGTTTCTTCTTCTGGCACATAATAATCCTGAAATTGTGTAAAATAACTTCCTGTCCTACTCTCTTCCGCTTTTAAAGAATGCTCTTCTTGAATATCTCGATTTGACCTGGTATAAATTCCATCGCTATCATAATAAGAGCTATTATGATAGGAACTACACGAAACAAGCAAAAAACCGAGTATAATCGGCAAAAAGCTTAAAGTATTTTTTATATCGAAGAGACTAAAAGTTTTCATAATACTTGATTTTTTTATTGTTGCACATCACAAAAATAGTTAGTTTTGTCGAACTATCTAATTATTTAACTATCGCACAACATTTGTGCCAAAGGATTCAATATGAGTAAAAACTTAACCAAAAGAGCAGAAGACTATTCTAAATGGTATAATGAGCTGGTTGTAAAGGCTGATTTAGCTGAAAATTCTGCTGTAAGAGGCTGCATGGTTATTAAACCTTACGGATACGCCATTTGGGAAAAAATGCGAGATCAACTCGATAAGATGTTTAAAGAAACCGGTCATCAAAATGCATATTTCCCACTTTTTATTCCAAAGAGCATGTTTGAAGCGGAAGAAAAAAATGCAGAAGGATTTGCCAAAGAATGTGCTATTGTTACTCACTATCGCCTAAAAAACGATCCGGAAACTCCGGGAAAATTAATTGTTGACCCAAACGCTAAGCTCGAAGAAGAACTCATTGTTCGACCAACAAGCGAAGCAATTATATGGAATACTTACAAAGGATGGATTCAATCTCATCGAGATTTACCTTTACTCATCAATCAATGGGCCAATGTAGTTCGTTGGGAAATGAGAACTCGTCTGTTTTTAAGAACCGCAGAGTTTTTATGGCAAGAAGGGCACACAGCTCATTCAACAGAAAAAGAAGCGGTAGAAGAAACCAAAACAATGCTCAATGTATATGCTGATTTTGCACAAAACTTCATGGCCATCCCTGTTGTAAAAGGAGTAAAGACCGAAAACGAACGCTTTGCAGGAGCAGTAGAAACCTATTGTATTGAAGCCCTTATGCAAGATGGAAAAGCGTTACAGGCCGGCACCTCTCACTTTTTAGGTCAAAATTTCGCTCACGCTTTTGATGTAAAATTTGCAAATAACGAAGGTAAATTAGAATACGTATGGGGAACGTCTTGGGGAGTTTCAACTCGATTGATGGGAGCTTTAATCATGACTCACTCTGACGACAACGGACTTGTTTTACCTCCTAATCTCGCTCCAATTCAAGTAGTTATTGTTCCTATTTTTAGAAGCGAAGAGGAGTTGAATGAGGTTTCGGAAGAAGCCAATTGGCTTACAAAAGAACTAAGAAAATTAGGAGTTTCTGTGAAATACGACAACAGAACCAATCTAAAACCCGGGTTCAAGTTTAATGAATACGAACTAAAAGGGGTTCCAATTCGAATTGCAATTGGTCCGAAAGACTTGGAAAACAAAACTTTTGAGGTAGCCAGAAGAGACACACTCTCTAAAGAAATTGTTCATAAAGACTCTATTATCTCACACCTTGAATCTTTATTAAAAGAAATACAAAACAACATCTTTAGTAAAGCATTATCATATAGAGACTCCCACATTACAGAAGCTAATACATTTGAAGAATTTAAAGACATATTAGAAAATAAAGGAGGATTCGTATCGGCACATTGGGATGGAACAACAGAAACAGAAGAAAAAATAAAAGAACTTACTAAAGCCACCATACGCTGTATTCCTTTGGAGCAGAAAGAAGAAATAGGAACATGTATCCTTACCGGAAACCCTTCAACAAGAAGAGTTCTTTTTGCTAAAGCCTATTAAAACAAAAAAAGTATAAAAATGTTTTGGAGTTTTAAAAAATAGTGTTATTTTTGCACTCGCTTTAACCAAAGAACATTAAGGTCCGTTCGTCTAGGGGTTAGGACGCCAGGTTTTCATCCTGGTAGCAGGGGTTCGATTCCCCTACGGACTACAAATTACTTAAAGCGTTAAAGCAACGGTCCGTTCGTCTAGGGGTTAGGACGCCAGGTTTTCATCCTGGTAGCAGGGGTTCGATTCCCCTACGGACTACAAGTTTTTATTTATAAAAAATTCAAGAAAAGAAATGGCAAATCATAAGTCAGCTTTAAAAAGAATCAGAAGCAACGAAAAGAAAAGAGTACTGAACAGATATCAGCACAAAACTACGCGTAACGCCATTAAAGCATTACGTTTAGCAACTGATAAAACGGAGGCTACAGAAAAGTTACCTCTAGTTATCTCTATGATTGACAAGCTTGCTAAAAAGAACGTGATTCATAACAACAAAGCATCAAACTTAAAATCAAAGTTAACAAGACACGTAGCTGCCTTATAATTTTGACAAATTAAATACGCATCTGAATTAACCTCTGACGAAAACCGTGAATGTTAATTCGGTTTTTTAATTTTATAAAACTAAAGCAATGTCAAATTTAGTAAAATTCGTACAAGACGAATTCGTAACAAAAAAAGATTTCCCTGAATTTGCAGCCGGAGATACTATCACGGTTTATTACGAAATTAAAGAAGGGGAGAAAACAAGAACTCAGTTCTTTAAAGGAGTAGTTATCCAAAGAAGAGGTTCTGGAGCTACTGAAACTTTTACAATTCGTAAAATGTCTGGATCCGTAGGTGTTGAGCGTATATTCCCGGTTAATTTACCTGCACTTCAAAAAATAGAAGTAAACCAAAGAGGTAAAGTTCGTAGAGCACGTATTTTCTACTTCAGAGAACTTACAGGTAAAAAAGCTAAAATCAGAGAAAAAAGAAGAAATTAATAAAACTTCTTATCATACAAAAACCTCCTTTAAGGAGGTTTTTTTGTTTTTCATAGAGTTTAAAAATAAAAGTTTTTTAAATCCTTATTTTTTAATCATAGAACGAATCATCGGATTGGTTATCACATTACAGTTTCGATTTAAATTGACTATTATCTCATATTCATAATATTCGGTTACAGCATCAACATTGCTAATGTGCAATTCATATACACCCACATTTTCTACATTAGCATTTTCTACTACTAAAGAAAAAACTCCTGTGGCAGTAGTTCCCGAAACAATTTCTCCTCCCGGAAGCGTCCAAACATAATCATATTCTCCCGAAGCAGGAGCATAAGCATTAAGAGTAATGTTTTTCCCTGAGCATACGGTGTAGTTATTTTGATAGACCATAATTGTTACATCCGCAGTATCACACGAAGTATTAGAACCCACATTTATACATATCTCATATGTAAAAGAATCGAATCCTATAAAACCAGGAGGAGGTGTATAATTCACAATCCCATTTGTATGGAATATTGTTCCTCCTTGGGCTGTAACATTAGAAGAAAGACTAAAGTTAGATAATTCAGGATAAGAATCTGGGTTATCGTTTGCTAAAACATTTATATTCACAGACTGGTCAACCATAGTAGTAGCCGAATCGTTGTTAGCAGCCGCTAATGTGATAAAGTTAGTATTATAAGCAATAAATGCCGGGTCACTTGAACCTTTAAGGTGATACTTCAAAACTAAAGCCTCAGAAAAGTTGGCATCCGTAAGACCAAAATCACTCGCCCGAGCTGCCCACAACCTCATCGGCCTAGATCCATTAATCCAGCCTAAACCAGTGACACTCCCATTACTGGGAAGGTAAAAGTCAGCATACCAATTACCTAAAGACGGTACTGAGGCAAAACTAATTTGCAAAATATTTCCAACTTGATTACCCGCTCCGTCTTCAAACCAAATTTCATCCAGAAGACTTGTTCCTCCTGCATCTGCCATTTGAGTCACAATAATATCTGGAATATTATCATCAATCTGGGATGGATCGGTAATAGCTCCGAAGTTAAATGTTAGTGGAGATGTCGTAGGAATATTTGTTACAGCAGAACCTAAATCCAACCCTTGCAAACCATGAGTAAGCACTTGAGCCACCCCTACCGGAGCAGTAAAAGGAGCAGGAAGCACATTGACATTACTACCATAAGAACCCGTCAATCCATTGGCTACTCCATCCCAACGTTCTCCGAGCTGGATAAAAACGCTAGTCCCAGACGGAATAAAGTTTTGCAATGGAAGAGCCTGAAAATTCGTAGCAGTAAAAGACACTCCATTATTTGTTAGTTTAGCATCATCAATACCTGTAGAATATGTAACACCGTTCCATACAAAACCCAGAAGATGATGTTGATTTCTAGGCCTTTGTGCTACAGGAGTATTTACTTGTGAATCCCATAAAACACCTGTCCCTGGAGGGTCATATTGTGCTGTAGTGTAATTATAATCAGTATATATTCTAGTAACCGGAAGCTGTCCAAAGACCAAATCAGTCCATATTAAAACTATTAAAACTATTGATAATCGAAGTGATTTTATCTGCATCTAGTTGGTTTTTGTCAGAAACTAATTAGTATATTTGAACTTTAGCATAAATTTAACTAATTGACAAATTTAATATTTTCATTTGATTCAGGAACTGATTTGCGATTGTTTTTAGCAAGTATTTAATTTATTGGACTATTTGATATTTATCTTAAAAAGTTGTTTCCTGTTTAAAAACCCTTCTAAAATATCATCTGTCTCTACTCTTGAAACTCCACTTGGAGTTCCTGTGAAAATCAAATCTCCTGTTTTCAGAGTAAAATATTGAGAAACATAAGCGATAAGCTCATTAATTTTCCATATCATTTGACTGGTATTTCCTCTTTGTTGAGAAATCCCGTTTTTAAGCAATTCTATTTCTAGATTATCTACATCAAAATCCGCTATCGGTATAAAGTCGCCTACTACCGCAGAATTATCAAACGCCTTGGCCTTTTCCCATGGCAATCCTTTTTCTTTTAGCTTTTGTTGTATGTCTCGAGCAGTAAAATCAATTCCGACTGAGATTTCATTGTAATATTTGTGCGCAAATTTAGGCTCTATATATTTACCTACTTTGTTGATTTTTACGACAACTTCAATTTCGTGGTGTACATCATTAGAGAATTCAGGTAAATAAAAATCAGCTTCTTTGAGTAAAGCCGTATCTGGTTTCAAGAAAACTACAGGTTCCTCAGGCTTTTCGTTCCCAAGTTCAGAAATATGATTGACGTAATTGCGTCCGATACAGATTATTTTCATTTATTTTAATTCTTAATATTTATATACTTACGTATAATTTCCTTAACAAGACATCAATTTAATTATAGGCTTTAGTCTATATCTTCGTATTCAACTTTCTTAATTTAATTCCAGTCAACACTTTTTTGGTATACAGCGGAAAATCGGCATTTAGAATCCAGCCAAAATAACCTGGTTCTTTTTCTAGAATATCCTCCACCTTCGCTCCTTTATGCTTGCCAAAGGTAAAAATCTCTTCTCCTTGGTCGTTCAAAGCAATAAATCCAGCAAAATCAACTGCCTTTTTTCGAGTGGTGAATTCTGATAGCGATTTAATATCATTTTCTAGATCGTCATAGCGATCGAGCTGAGCCTTCAGAATTTCGTAAGTAGCATTTGTATCTGCTTCGGCACTGTGGGCATTTTCTAAAGTTTGATTGCAATAGAAACGATATGCAGCACTTAATGTTCGCTCCTCCTTTTTATGAAAAATAGTTTGCACATCGACCGTAACCCGATTTTTTAAGTCAAAATCAACCTCTGCCCTCAAAAGCTCTTCTACCAAAAGCGGAATATCAAATCTATCGGAATTATATCCTGCCAAATCGGAATCCTTAATCATATTATGAATTTGCGGAGCAAGCTCTTTAAAAGTTGGCTCATTGGCTACTTTTTCATCTGTAATTCCGTGAATAGCCGTTGATTGTGGTGGAATCGGAACTGTAGGATTTACGAGCCAAGTTTTACTTTCTTTATTTCCATTCGGAAATATTTTTAATATTGCAATTTCTACTATTCGATCTTTTACTACATCCGTACCGGTAGTTTCTAAATCAAAAAAACAAATAGGTCGATTAAGTTTTAATTCCATTTAATTTATATAAAATGTATGTATTATGGTTATTTTTAAAACGGCACTCCTCCGTCTTCAAACTCATCATCTTCAAATGAAGTAGGAGCATTACTTCCGAATGCTTCGTGAGCAGATGGAAGTTGTGAGGTGATTTCATCCACGTTCATCTTTGAAGGCAAAGCTCCAAAATCATATCCAAAATCATCTAAATTATCAAACTTACCAAACTTCCCTTCAAATTTCAATCGAATATTATCTAATCCTCCGTTTCTGTGTTTTGCAATAATGAATTCTGCTTGATCTTTGGTCGGAGATTGGTCATCATCATCCCATTGGTCAATTTTATAATATTCGGGACGATAAATAAACGAAACAATATCTGCATCTTGCTCAATAGCTCCTGATTCTCTCAAATCCGAAAGCAAAGGACGCTTAGAACCCGTACGAGTTTCAACAGCACGCGAAAGCTGAGAGAGCGCTATAACCGGAATATTTAATTCTTTTGCCAATGCTTTTAAGTTACGAGAAATAGTTGAGATTTCTTGTTCGCGATTTCCTCCTCCTTTTCCGCTATTTCCTACGGTCATTAATTGCAAATAGTCAATGATTATAAGTTTAATACCGTGTTGCGAATGCAATCGTCTTGCTTTTGCACGTAAATCAAAAATCGAAAGCGAAGGCGTATCGTCAATAAATAAAGGTGCTTTTTCTAAGTCTTTAACTTTTGTGTTGAGTTGCTCCCACTCGTGCTTTTCTAATTTCCCGGTTCGTAACTTTTCGGAAGTAAGTCCGGTTTCAGAAGAGATAAGCCTAGTAATAAGTTGAACAGACGACATCTCTAACGAAAAAATAGCTACGGGATTTTGGTAATCCACTGCTATATTTCGAGCCATCGAAAGCACCATTGCTGTTTTTCCCATCCCTGGTCTTGCTGCCATAATAATTAAATCACTTGGCTGCCAACCCGAAGTAAGTTCATCTAATTTGGTGAATCCGGTTGCCACTCCACTTAGCCCATCTTTATTTGCAATTTCTTCTATTCTCTGTTTAGCTTGTCTAACAAGGTCTTGTGCGGTTTCAGAACTCTTTTTGATATTTCCTTGAGTTACCTCGTAGAACTTTGCCTCTGAATCATCTAACAGTTTAAAAACGTCGATTGTTTCGTCAAAACAATTTTCAATAATTTCTGAGGATATTTTAATAAGGCTTCGCTGAATGAATTTTTGTAAAATAATTCGAGCATGAAACTCAATATGAGCCGAAGATGATATTTTTTGGGTCAATCCAATGAGATAAAAATCACCTCCAACAAGGTCTAATTTTCCGTTTTTTCTGAGCTGAGCAGAGACTGTTAATAAGTCTATAGGTTGTCCGTCATTAAAAAGGTAATTAATAGCCTCAAAGATATACTTATGGGCATCTTTATAGAATGCTTCCGGAGACAAAAGATCAATTACTTCGTCGACTCCTTTTTTATCAATCATCATCGCCCCCAACACAGCCTCCTCTAAATCAACAGCTTGAGGCTGCAACTTTCCTTTTTCCAGACTAATTACTTTTGATTTTTCCGAACGCGTCGGATTAATATTTTTCAGGTTTTCCATAATGCGAAAGTAATTAAAATATAATTGTAAATGCCGTAGAGTTATGCGCAAAACATTGTTAATAGCTTTTTAATAACTCTCTTTTTCTGTTGATAAGACAAAAAAATCCGAAACCAAAGAGTTTCGGACTTTAAAGTTCCTTGACACTGAAAGCTTATGCTTTAAACTCTCCCATTTTAAGGTATTTTTCCATTCGTTCGTTTACCAGCTCTTCTGTTGATAATTTACTCAATTCTTTATGAGCTTTGGTAATAAACTCTTGAACAGTTTTAAAAGTCGTAGCCTTATCATAATGAGCACCTCCTAATGGTTCAGGAATAATCTCATCAATAAGTCCGTTTTTCTTCATATCGAATGAAGTCAGTTTAAGAGCTTCTGCTGCTTCTTCTTTATGATCCCAGCTTCTCCATAAAATTGACGAACACGATTCAGGAGAAATTACTGAATACCAAGTATTCTCAAGCATATATACTCTATTTCCTACTCCGATTCCGAGGGCTCCTCCTGAAGCTCCTTCTCCAATAATAATAGTGATAATCGGAACTTTTAGACGTGCCATTTCTAATATATTTCGAGCGATGGCTTCTCCTTGCCCTCTCTCTTCTGCCTCTAATCCTGGGTAAGCACCTGGGGTGTCGACTAAAGTAAGCACAGGAATTCCAAATTTTTCAGCCATTTTCATTAAACGTAAGGCTTTTCTATAACCTTCTGGGTTAGGCATTCCGAAATTTCGGTATTGTCTCATTTTAGTATTAATACCTTTTTGTTGACCAATAATCATAAAAGATTGTCCGTCAATTTTTCCTAGTCCACCCACCATTGCTTTATCGTCCTTAAATCCTCTATCTCCGAAAAGCTCTAAAAATGTATCTCCACATAATTCTTTGATATATTCTAAAGTATAAGGTCGGTTCGGATGACGAGAAAGCTGAACTCTCTGCCAAGCAGTAAGGTTTTTATATATTTTCTTCTTAGTTTCTTCGAGTTTCTTCTCAATTTGCTTACAAGTGGTCGAAACATCAACATCGGATTCGAGTCCGATAGTTTGACATTTATCTAACTGTTCTTCTAGCTCTTTAATCGGAAGTTCAAAATCTAAATATTCCATAAATTAAGATTAGTTGGTTCTGAAATTAGAAAAACAAAGATAAGACTTTCTTTACAAAATCATAATGCTAGTATCTTAAATCTACAAAAGTTAATAACAAAAAAGTAAGTTGTATTGACCGGTATAAGTTTTACACTCAAAGTATAAAAACACCTCACTTCTTAACTCACAAACGAGTTTATATTTTAGAATAAGAAAAAACTCTTTAATATTGTTTGCTGAATTTAATTAAATGTCATACATTTGCAAACTCTTAAAAATATTTTTAACCTAAACATATTGTTATGTACGCAATCGTAGAGATAGCAGGGCAACAATTTAAAGTAAGCAAAGACCAAAAAGTTTTTGTTCATCGTTTGGATGCGGAAGAAGGGAAAAATGTAAATTTTTCAAAAGTTCTTCTTCTTGACAACAATGGAGCAATCACTTTAGGCGCCCCGGCTATAGAAGGTGCTTCGGTAGAAGCGAAAGTTTTACAGCACCTTAAAGGTGACAAAGTAATCGTTTTCAAAAAGAAAAGAAGAAAAGGTTACAGAAAGAAAAATGGACATCGTCAAGCTTTAACTCAAATCGAAATCGTTTCGATTTCTGCAACAGGAGCAAAAGCAGCACCTGCTAAAAAAGCTGAAGCTAAAAAGGAGGAGGCTACTGTAGAGAAGAAAGCACCTGCTAAAAAAGCTAAAAACGATGACTTGACAAAAATCGAAGGAATCGGTCCAAAAGCATCTGAAGCTCTAGTAAGCGCAGGAGTGGACACTTTCGCAAAATTAGCTAAAAAATCAGCTGAGGAAATCAAAGATATTTTAGTTAATGCAAGTTCAACTTTATCACATTTAGACCCAACAACATGGGCATCTCAGGCAGAACTTGCTGCAGATGGAAAATGGGATGAGTTACAAAAATGGCAAGATGAATTAAACGGAGGAAAAGAAGCTTAATTTAATTCATAATTTTAATAATCAATTAAAAACAAAACATCATGGCTCACAAAAAAGGTGTCGGTAGTTCCAAAAACGGTAGAGAATCTCACTCGAAGCGTCTAGGAGTTAAAATCTACGGTGGTCAAGCTGCAATTGCAGGGAACATCATTGTTAGACAAAGAGGTACAAAGCACAATGCTGGGGAAAATGTTTACATCGGTAAAGACCACACATTGCACGCTAAAGTGGACGGAATAGTTGAGTTTCAGAAGAAAAAAGACAACAAATCATACGTTTCTGTTGTTCCTTTTGAGGCTTAAAAACTTATCATTTATAAGCAATAAACCCATTTGTTTTAAAGCAAATGGGTTTTTCTGCTTGTATAAAACTTTGAAATAATATGACAGGAATAGTTTATAAATCGACCGGAAGTTGGTATACCGTAAAAACACATGACGGAACGTTCTATTTATGTCGTATCAAAGGAAAATTTCGTATCAAAGGAATTAAAAGCACAAACCCCATTGCTGTAGGAGATATCGTTGATTTTGATTTAGACGATTCTTCCGACCAAACAGTTGGGCTTATCACACATATCCACGACAGAAAAAATTATATTGTCAGAAAATCAGTCAATCTCTCTAAACAAATTCATATCATTGCCTCGAACATCGATCAAATGTTTTTGTTAGTGACCATGAACTACCCTCTTACTTCAACTACATTTATCGACCGTTTTTTAGCTACTGCTGAGGCTTATAGTATTAAAGCTGTACTTGTTTTTAACAAAATTGACACTCTAGAGGGTGAAGAGCTTGAAAATCAACTTTTTTTACAACATATTTATTCTTCTATTGGATACAAATGTTTAAGAGTTTCAGCCACCCAAGGCACAGGTTTAGAAGAGCTAAAGGAGATGATGATAGGAAAAACAAGTATGTTTTCAGGACATTCAGGAGTCGGAAAGTCTACATTAGTAAACACCCTTGAGCCTTCATTAAACCTTAAAACATCCGAAATATCGGAATCCAATAAGCAGGGACAGCACACCACTACTTTTGCCGAGATGTATGACTTGGGTTTTGGAGCAAAAATTATTGATACTCCCGGAATTCGTGGATTTGGAATGGTGGATATGCAACCCCAAGAAGTAACAGATTATTTTCCGGAATTTTTTAAACTAAAAGAGCACTGTAAATTCAATAATTGCCTACACAAAGACGAGCCACATTGTGCTGTGAAAGAAGCACTCGATAATGATGAAATATTTTGGTCCAGATACCGAAGTTATATACAAATTCTAGAAGGAGACGACTCTGTTTACCGAATGGATGAACATCTAAACCAATAAGAACTTTCAGACCAAACCAAACACCTCGAATACAACGAGTTATAAAATATTTTTTGATTTTTGTCGTTTTTTTATTATACTACCCTCTAATTTAAAATCAAAAAAATGACAGAAACAAAGGTTTTTAACCACACAAACAAGCCAAGCGCAACAGTAAAAAGTCAAATTATAAATTTTCTATATTCCAATCTGGAACAATACGGAGATGAAAAATCTTCGATTGAAAAAGCTATTGATTATTCGTTAGGTGAAAATAACTCAAAAGGAGGTGCAACGATACTCTTGTATGACAATCAAATCTTAAAAGGAGCCGTAGTAATCAATAAAACAGGAATGGGAGGATATATTCCCGAAAATATTTTAGTGTATATCGCTACTCACAAAGATTACAGAGGCGAAGGATTAGGAAAAAGGCTCATGGAGAAAGTTATTTCTGAAACCGAAGGAGATATTGCACTTCATGTAGAGGCAAATAATCCAGCAAAAAAACTATACGAAAAATTCGGATTTACTAACCCCTATCTCGAAATGAGATTGAAAAAATAAAAAATGGCAGAGCTGATTATACATTCAAGCAAGATTAAGCAAAACATCAAATATTTAAGTAACTATTTTAAAGAAAAAAATATCAAATGGAGCTTAGTAACTAAGGTATTTTCTGGTGATAAAGAGTTTTTGCGAAATATACTTACAGAAGATGTTATCGAAAACATTAGTTCTGTAGGTGACTCAAGACTTACAAGCCTTAAGAATCTGAAAGAGGTCAATCCTGAAATGAAAACAATTTATATCAAACCTCCTTCAAAGATTTATGCAGACGAAGTCGTAAAATATGCTGATATATCATTAAATAGCTCTTTGTCTACTATAAAAGCACTGAACGAGGCTGCTAAAAAGGCTAATAAGATTCATCAAATCATCATTATGATTGAATTAGGTGAACTTCGGGAAGGAGTAAATAGAGAATCCTTGATGAATTTTTACGAAAAAGTTTTTCAACTTTCAAACATTGAAGTTATCGGAATTGGTTCGAATCTAGGATGTATGTACGGAGTAGAACCTACCTATGACAAGCTTTTACAACTTTCTCTTTACAAAGAGCTTATTTCTACAAAATTCAACAAAAACCTCGAACTTATCTCAGGAGGGAGCTCTATTACTTTGCCTTTGGTCGAAAACGGAGTAGTACCAAAAGACATCAATCACTTTAGGATTGGTGAAGCGGCCTTCTTCGGAATTAGTCCGCTTGATAACCAACCTTTTAAGGAACTTAAAACGGATATTTTCGAATTCAATGCCAATATCATCGAATTAGAATATAAAAAAATAGTACCGGACGGAATAATTGGTGATGCTAATATTGGTCATACTGTTGATTTTGATGAAAAAAAACAAGAAGTAAAATCGTATAAAGCTATAGTAGATTTCGGATTATTGGATGTGGATCATCATGATATCGAATTTATAGATGACAATCTAAACTTTGTAGGAATTACATCTGATATGCTTGTTATCGATATCGGTAACAATAAAGATGAAAATAAATATCGTGTAGGAAATACAATTGGTTTTATACCAAATTATATGGCTGTAGCACGATTATTAAACTCCAAATTTATTGACAAAAAATATCAATAATAAAAAAAATCCCAACTCTTTCGAGTTGGGATTTTTTTATTAAGCTTGTCCTGCCGGTCCGAAATTAAGAGGAATTGAAGGGTTCTCCGATTCTTTAATTTCTCCATGGGTATTTTCAAATCTCTGCACATTTTCAGCTAATGCTTTGAGCAATCGCTTAGCATGTTGAGGAGTTAAGATAACTCTTGATTTTACTCTTGCCTTTGGAGTTCCTGGCATTATACTAACAAAGTCTATAACAAATTCAGAAGCCGAATGATTGATGATAGCCAAATTAGAGTATACTCCGTCAGCTGTCTTTTCGTCCAACTCTATGTTGATTTGCTGTTGTTGATTTTTCTCACTCATAATCTGAATTATTAAAATCCTTTTGAAGCAATTAGTTCTTCGTATTCATCTTTCGAGCCTACAATTATATTATCGTATTCTCTCATACCTGTTCCTGCAGGGATTCTATGTCCTACAATAACATTTTCTTTCAGTCCTTCTAGAGTATCAACTTTACCTGCTACAGCAGCCTCATTCAATACTTTTGTCGTTTCTTGGAACGATGCAGCAGAAATAAATGATTTTGTTTGAAGCGAAGCTCTTGTAATACCCTGAAGTATAGGAGTTGCCGTTGCTGGAATCACATCGCGAGCCACAACTTCATTTTTGTCGTTGCGTTTCAATAATGAATTCTCATCACGCAATACTCTTGCCGATATAATTTGCCCTGGTTTGAGGTTGTCTGAGTCACCTGCATCTTCAACAACTTTCATTCCGTAAAGTTTATCATTTTCGTAGATAAAATCTTTAGTATGAACCAATTGTTCTTCTAAGAATAAGGTATCTCCCGGATCAAGAATCTGTACTTTACGCATCATCTGACGAATAATCACTTCAAAGTGTTTATCGTTGATTTTTACTCCCTGAAGACGATACACATCTTGAATTTCATTTACAAGATATTGTTGAACAGCGCTTGGACCTTGAATTCTCAAAATATCTTCAGGAGTGATAGCTCCATCCGAAAGTGGCATTCCTGCTCTTACATAATCGTTTTCTTGAACTAATATCTGATTAGATAATTTAACCAAATATTTTTTAATTTCTCCAAAACGAGATTCTATGATAATTTCACGGTTACCACGTTTAATTTTTCCAAACGAAACCACTCCATCAATCTCAGAAACCACTGCTGGATTCGACGGATTACGTGCTTCTAAAAGCTCGGTAATTCTTGGTAAACCTCCCGTAATATCTCCTGTTTTAGCAGAACGTCTTGGGATTTTTACTAAAATTTTACCTGCTTTAATTTTTTCTCCGTCATTTACCATAAGGTGAGCTCCTACTGGTAAGTTATACGAACGAATAAGTTCTCCGTCTTTTCCGTAAATATGTAGTGTAGGGATTAACTTTTTGTTTCTCGCCTCTGAAATTACTTTTTCTTGGAAACCTGTCTGCTCGTCAATTTCAACCTGGAACGTTTGTCCTTGTTCGATATCTTCGTATTCAACTTTTCCTGTAAATTCAGAAATAATAACTCCGTTATATGGATCCCATTTACAGATAGTGGTTCCTTTATCTACTACATCTCCATCTTTTACAAAGATAGTTGCTCCATAAGGAATATGATGCGTATTTAGGGTGATTCCTGTATTTACATCTACCAACTTAAGTTCTGTCGAACGAGAGATAACAATATCAACTGTTTTTCCTTCACTATCTTCACCTTTTACAGTTCTTAGCTCTTCCATTTCAAGGCGTCCGCTGAACTTGGTCACGATATTAGATTCTTCAGAAATTCCTCCTGCTACTCCTCCTACGTGGAACGTACGAAGTGTAAGCTGGGTTCCTGGTTCTCCAATTGATTGTGCTGCAACTACTCCTACCGCTTCTCCAATTTGAGCCATTTTTCCTGTTGCTAGGTTACGTCCGTAACATTTAGCACAAATTCCTTTAAGCGATTCACAAGTAAGTGCTGATCGAACCTCAATTTTTTCTAGAGGAGATGCTGCAATAGCTTTTAGGTGTGCTTCCACGATTTGTTCTCCTGCTGGGATAATCACTTCAGAAGTAAGCGGATTAATCACATCATTAAGCGCCACACGTCCTACTACTCTTTCTCCAAGGCTCTCAACAACTTCTTCATTCTTTTTAAGAGCGGTAACTTCTACTCCTCTTAAAGTTCCACAGTCTTCTTCATTTACAATAACATCTTGAGCTACATCATGAAGTCTTCTGGTCAAATACCCAGCATCTGCTGTTTTAAGAGCAGTATCCGCAAGTCCTTTACGAGCACCGTGAGTAGAAATAAAGTATTCCAAAATCGAAAGACCTTCTTTAAAGTTAGAAAGAATCGGGTTTTCGATAATCTCTCCTCCTCCTGCTGTCGATTTTTTAGGTTTAGCCATCAATCCACGCATACCTGTCAGCTGACGAATCTGTTCTTTAGATCCTCTAGCTCCAGAATCAAGCATCATATATACCGAGTTGAATCCTTGTTGGTCTTCTCTAATATTTTTCATTGCCAACTCAGTAAGTAATGCGTTGGTTGAGGTCCAAACATCAATTACTTGGTTATACCTTTCGTTGTTGGTAATAAGTCCCATGTTATAGTTCATGGTAATGGCTTCAACTTGTTCGTTTGCACTTGCTATAAGTTCTTCTTTTTTGTCAGGAATAATAATATCTCCTAAGCTAAACGAAAGACCTCCTTTAAATGCAAATTTATATCCCATATCCTTAATATCATCAAGGAATGCAGATGTAGTTGGAACATCAGTTACAGCTAATATTTTTCCGATAATATCACGAAGTGATTTTTTAGTCAAAACTTCGTTAATATATCCGGCTGCCTCAGGTACTACTTCGTTAAATAGTACTCTACCAGCAGTAGTTGTTATAATTTTATATACCAACTCTCCGTTTTCGTCAAAGTCCTTTGCTCTAATTTTTACTTGAGCGTTCAGTTCTAATCTACCTTCATTCAGAGCGATGTTAACTTCTTCCGCAGAATAAAAAGTAAGTCCTTCTCCTAGAACCTTATGAGTTTCTGTTGACTTTCTTTCTTTCGTCATGTAATACAACCCTAAAACCATATCCTGTGAAGGTACAGTAATCGGAGCTCCGTTGGCAGGATTCAAGATATTATGAGAAGCCAACATCAATAATTGGGCTTCTAGAATAGCTTCTGGTCCTAATGGCAAGTGAACTGCCATCTGGTCACCATCGAAATCCGCGTTAAAAGCTGTACACACAAGCGGGTGTAACTGAATTGCTTTTCCTTCGATTAGTTTAGGTTGGAAAGCCTGAATACCTAATCTGTGAAGCGTTGGAGCACGGTTTAAGAGTACCGGATGTCCTTTAATTACGTTTTCCAGGATATCCCATACTACAGGTTCTTTTCTGTCTATAATTTTCTTAGCCGATTTAACTGTTTTTACAATTCCTCTTTCGATTAATTTACGAATCACAAAAGGCTTGTACAGTTCTGCAGCCATATCTTTGGGAAGACCACATTCGTACAGTTTCATCTCTGGTCCTACCACAATTACCGAACGTGCTGAATAATCCACACGTTTTCCGAGTAAGTTTTGACGGAAACGTCCTTGCTTACCTTTTAAGGAGTCAGAAAGTGATTTAAGCGGTCGGTTTGATTCTGTTTTTACAGCCGAAGCTTTACGTGTGTTATCAAAAAGCGAATCAACTGATTCTTGTAACATACGTTTTTCGTTACGTAAAATTACTTCAGGAGCTTTAATCTCCATCAATCTTTTCAAACGGTTGTTACGTATGATTACACGACGATATAAGTCATTCAAATCCGATGTTGCAAAACGTCCTCCATCAAGCGGAACAAGCGGACGCAATTCTGGTGGAATCACCGGAATTACTTTAAGAATCATCCATTCAGGAAGGTTTTCTCTATTGAGGTTAGCCTCTCTGAATGATTCTACAACGTTCAAACGCTTAAGCGCCTCTGTTTTACGTTGTTTTGAAGTTTCGTTATTAGCTGCGTGACGCAATTGATACGAAAGTTCGTCCAAATCAGTTCTTGCTAACAAATCCATGATACATTCCGCACCCATTTTAGCAATGAATTTGTTCGGGTCTGTATCATCAAGGTATTGGTTTTCCATCGGAAGTGTATCTAAGATATTCAGATACTCTTCTTCAGTTAAGAAATCTAATTTGTTTAATGGTTCTCCATCTATATTTTTTGCTATTCCTGGCTGAATTACTACATACCTTTCGTAGTAGATAATCATATCCAGTTTTTTGGACGGAAGTCCTAGCAAGTATCCGATTTTGTTAGGAAGCGAACGGAAGTACCAGATATGAGCAATTGGAACAACTAAGTTAATGTGTCCTACTCTATCTCTACGTACTTTTTTCTCAGTTACTTCAACACCACAACGGTCACAAACGATACCTTTGTAACGGATTCTCTTATACTTTCCACAAGCACACTCATAGTCTTTTACAGGTCCGAATATTCTTTCGCAAAACAAACCATCTCTTTCTGGTTTATGAGTACGATAATTAATCGTTTCTGGTTTCAGAACTTCACCTTTGGACTCAGCCAAGATTGATTCCGGAGAAGCCAATCCTATAGAAATTTTATTAAATCTCTTGATTGTATTTTTATCTTTATTTCTGTTTGTTGTCATAGTCAATAACTTTTGTTATTCATTTCAAGTTTCAGGTTTTAAGTTGTAACAACTTAAAGCCTGAAACCTAAAACAAATTTATTCTTCTAAACGAATATCTAATCCAAGACCTTTGAGTTCGTGCATCAATACGTTGAATGATTCTGGCAATCCTGGTTCAGGCATGCTTTCTCCTTTAACGATTGCTTCATACGTTTTGGCTCTACCGATTACGTCATCCGACTTAACTGTCAAGATTTCTCTTAACGTACTTGAAGCTCCATAAGCCTCAAGAGCCCAAACCTCCATCTCTCCGAAACGCTGTCCTCCAAATTGAGCTTTACCTCCAAGTGGTTGCTGCGTAATCAGTGAGTATGGTCCGATAGAACGTGCGTGCATTTTATCGTCAACCATGTGTCCTAGTTTCAGCATATAAATTACTCCTACGGTTGCTGGTTGGTGGAAACGTTCTCCTGTTCCTCCGTCGTATAGATAGGTATGACCGAATCTAGGAATTCCTGCTTCATCCGTAAGTTCATTAATTTGCTCCAACGAAGCACCGTCAAAGATAGGTGTTGCAAAGTTCTTACCTAGTTTTTGACCAGCCCATCCAAGAACTGTTTCATAAATCTGTCCGATGTTCATACGTGAAGGTACACCAAGCGGATTTAGTACGATATCAACTGGAGTTCCGTCTTCTAAGAAAGGCATGTCTTCGTCTCTTACGATTCGAGCCACAATACCTTTGTTACCGTGACGTCCTGCCATTTTATCTCCTACTTTTAGCTTACGTTTTTTAGCAATATAAACTTTAGCCAATTTCAAAATTCCTGATGGTAATTCGTCTCCTACAGTAATTGTAAATTTCTCTCTACGCAAGGCTCCTTGAAGGTCATTCAATTTGATTTTGTAATTATGAATCAAATCGGTTACCATATCGTTAGTTTCTGCATCTGCTGTCCAAGTTCCTTTGGTCAAGTGAGCAAAATCTTCAACAGCGGTAAGCATTTTTAGAGTAAACTTCTTTCCTTTTGGAAGAATTTCTTCTCCTAAGTCATTCATTACTCCTTGCGAAGTTTTACCATTAACTATAGCAAATAATTTATCGATAAGAATATTTCTAAGCTCATTAAATTTCACCAAGAAATCCGCTTCTAATTTGTCGATGTCTTCTTTATCTTTCGAGCGTTTACGCTTATCTTTTACTATTCTTGTAAAGATTTTCTTGTCTAACACTACTCCGTGTAGCGAAGGTGTTGCCTTAAGTGAAGCATCTTTTACGTCTCCTGCTTTATCTCCGAAAATAGCACGTAGAAGCTTTTCTTCTGGAGTTGGGTCAGACTCTCCTTTCGGAGTAATTTTACCAATTAGAATATCTCCTGGATTAACTTCTGCTCCTACTCTGATCATTCCGTTTTCGTCAAGGTCTTTAGTTGCCTCTTCAGAAACGTTCGGAATATCGTTGGTAAGCTCTTCGTTTCCTAACTTCGTATCACGAACCTCTAATGTATAATCGTCTATGTGAATCGAAGTAAAGATATCATCGCGAACTACTTTTTCGGAAATTACAATAGCATCCTCGAAGTTATATCCTTTCCAAGGCATAAATGCCACTTTAAGGTTTCTTCCTAGAGCTAACTCTCCGTTTTGAGTAGCATATCCCTCACAAAGAACTTGTCCTTTTTTAACTCTATCACCTTTCTTTACGATTGGTTTTAGATTAATACAAGTACTTTGGTTGGTTTTTCTAAACTTAATTAGATTATATGTTTTTTCGTCCGTATCAAAACTTACTGCTCTTTCTTTTTCTGTTCTGTCGTATCGGATTGTAATTTTTTCTGCATCTACATACTCTACGACTCCTTCTCTCTCTGCATTAATAAGTACTCTTGAATCAGACGCAACTTGTCTTTCTAATCCTGTACCTACAATTGGAGCTTCAGGTCTTAATAATGGAACTGCCTGACGCATCATGTTTGATCCCATCAATGCACGGTTCGCATCATCGTGCTCTAAGAATGGAATAAGCGATGCTGAAATCGAAGCAATCTGATTTGGAGCAACGTCTGCATAGTCAAGCTCTGTTGGCTCAACTACAGGAAAGTCTGCATCTTGCTTTGCAATTACTCTTTCCTCTAAAATCGTTCCTTTGCCATCTACCTCAATATTAGCTTGAGCAATTAGTTTTCCTTCTTCTTCTTCTGCACTTAAATAAACTGGAGCATTTGAAAAGTTGATTTTACCATCTTTAACTTCTCGGTATGGTGTTTCGATGAATCCCATTGAATTCACTTTTGCATACACTCCAAGAGATGAAATAAGTCCAATATTTGGTCCTTCTGGAGTTTCAATAGGACAAAGTCTTCCGTAGTGCGTATAGTGAACGTCACGTACCTCAAATCCTGCTCTTTCTCTTGAAAGTCCTCCAGGTCCTAATGCTGACAATCTACGTTTATGAGTAATCTCTGCTAGTGGATTCGTTTGATCCATAAACTGAGACAACTGGTTAGTTCCGAAGAACGAATTGATTACTGACGAGAGTGTTTTTGCATTAATCAAATCAATCGGAGTAAACACCTCATTGTCACGAACGTTCATACGTTCTCTAATTGTACGAGCCATACGAGCCAATCCTACTCCAAATTGAGCAGATAGTTGTTCTCCTACAGTTCTTACACGACGATTTGATAAGTGGTCGATATCATCGATTTCTTCTTTTGAGTTAATCAACTCAATTAAGTATTTAACGATAGTAATGATATCTTCCTTAGTCAAAACTTGCTTATCCATAGGGATAGACAAATTCAACTTTTTGTTCATTCTATAACGTCCTACCTCTCCTAAGTTATAACGTTGGTCAGAGAAGAACAGTTTATCAATAATTCCACGAGCAGTTTCTTCATCAGGCGGTTCTGCATTACGAAGTTGACGATAAATGTGTTCTACTGCTTCTTTTTCGGAGTTAGTAGGGTCTTTTTGTAGGGTGTTATGAATGATAGTATAATCAGCCTGATTATTATCTTCTTTATGTAAAAGAATCGTTTTTACGTCTGCTTCGATAATTTCTTCAATATTATCTTTGTCTAACGTAATATCACGATCTAGTATAATTTCGTTTCGCTCGATAGATACAACCTCTCCTGTATCTTCATCAACGAAGTCTTCGTGCCATGTATTAAGTACACGTGCTGCCAGACGACGTCCGATATATTTTTTAAGTCCTGTTTTAGACACTTTTATTTCCTCTGCCAAGTCGAAAATTTCGAGAATATCTTTATCTCTTTCGAATCCGATGGCTCTAAATAGTGTAGTTACAGGAAGTTTTTTCTTTCTGTCGATGTAAGCATACATCACGCTATTGATGTCTGTTGCAAATTCAATCCAAGAACCTTTGAAAGGTATTACTCTTGCCGAATAAAGTTTGGTTCCGTTTGCGTGGAAAGACTGGCCAAAGAACACTCCTGGAGAACGGTGTAGTTGAGAAACTACTACTCTTTCAGCTCCGTTGATAACGAATGTTCCACTTGGTGTCATATAAGGAATAGTTCCTAAATATACATCCTGAACAATAGTTTCGAAATCTTCGTGTTCTGGATCTGTACAATACAATTTAAGACGTGCTTTAAGAGGAACGCTATAAGTAAGCCCTCTGTCAATACATTCTTCAATTGTATAACGAGGTGGATCAATAAAATAATCCAAAAACTCAAGTACAAATTGGTTACGAGTGTCTGTAATTGGAAAGTTTTCCATGAAGGTGTTATATAACCCTTCGTTACCTCTTTCTTCAGATTTAGTTTCCAACTGGAAAAAATCTTTGAACGACTTAACCTGAATATCTAGGAAATCTGGATAATCAGGGATGTTTTTTGTCGAGGCAAAATTTAATCTTTCAGTCTGATTTGTTATCATCAATAGATAAAATTTTTATTAAAATAAGAAATAAAAATCGTACAAAAGGATTTTATACGAAAAATGGTTTAGACCTTTGAGAAGCTTTCTCAAGGTCTAAACCTAGCTTTTAAAGCGATATGAATTACTTAAGCTCTACTACAGCTCCAGCTTCTTCTAAAGCTTTCTTAAGACCTTCAGCTTCGTCTTTAGAAACTCCTTCTTTTACATTTGAAGGTGCACTATCAACTACGTCTTTAGCTTCTTTAAGTCCAAGCCCTGTAAGTTCTTTTACAGCCTTAACAACAGCTAATTTAGAAGCTCCTGCATCTTTTAAGACTACAGTGAATTCTGATTGCTCTTCAGCAGCAGCACCAGCATCTCCACCACCTGAAACTACTACAGCTGCAGCAGCAGGTTCGATACCATACTCCTCTTTTAAAATTGTAGCTAATTCGTTAACTTCTTTAACTGTTAAATTAACTAATTGTTCTGCGAATTGTTTTAAATCTGCCATTTTTTTCTAGCGTTTTAATCGTTTTTAATATATGTTTTAATAAGTGCGCAAATTAAGATATTACTCTTCTCCGTCTTTAAATTGATTTTTAAGAGCTGAAATAACTCTTTGAGCAGGAGATTGTAGTAATCCGATAATTTCTCCGATAACTTCTTCTTTAGATTTGATAGCAACTAATCCGTCTAATTGGTTATCTCCAATATAAATTTCTTCGTTGATATACGCTCCTTTAAGAACTGGTTTATCAGATTTCTTACGAAATTCTTTAATGATTTTAGCTGGTCCGTTAGCCACATCTGCAATAAAGATTGCAGTATTACCTTTAAGCACTTCTGGTAATTCACCATAGTTCTTTTCATCTGCTTCCATTGCTTTTGCAAGCAATGTATTCTTAACCACTTCCAATTGAATTCCTGCTTTAAAAGCAGCTCTTCTTAAATCTGAAGTAGTTTGAGCATTAAGCCCTGAAATATCAGCAAGATAAAAAATATTTGCATCAGCCAACTTTGCAGTTAAATCCTGAATAGCGATTGATTTTTCTTCTCTAGTCATAATTATTTTTTTTAACTACCAATTATACTGCTTTAGTATCTAAAGCTATCCCTGGACTCATTGTACTTGAAAGATATATACTCTTGATATAAGTACCTTTTGCAGCAGTTGGTTTAAGTTTAATCAACGTTTGGATGATTTCTTGAGCATTGTCAGCAATTTTATCTGCATCGAAAGAAATCTTTCCGATACCTGCATGAACAATTCCTGTCTTATCTACTTTAAAATCGATTTTACCTGATTTCACCTCTTGTACTGCTTTAGCTACATCCATTGTAACCGTACCAGTTTTAGGGTTAGGCATAAGTCCACGAGGTCCTAATATACGTCCTAGAGGTCCTAATTTACCCATAACAGCTGGCATAGTGATGATAACATCAATATCTGTCCAACCGTCTTTTATTTTTTGTAGATAATCATCTAAACCTACGTGGTCTGCTCCGGCTGCTTTTGCTTCAGCTTCTTTATCTGGAGTAACAAGAGCTAAAACTCTTACGTCTTTACCTGTTCCGTGAGGAAGTGTTACAACTCCTCTTACCATTTGATTAGCTCTTCTAGGATCAACACCTAAACGAACAGCTATATCAACAGACTCATCAAATTTTGCATAAGCAACTTCTTTCAACAAAGCTGCCGCTTCTTTTAAAGAATATTGTTTATTCTTATCAATCTTAGAAACTGCTTCTTTTTGTTTTTTCGTCAATTTTGCCATTTCTTTCTACTTTAAAAAATTAAAAAGGAGCTGTTCCTGTTACTGTAATTCCCATCGAACGAGCTGTCCCTGCAATCATAGTCATTGCTGACTCTGTCGTAAAAGCGTTCAAATCAGGCATCTTATCTTCTGCAATAGCTTTGATTTGATCCCAAGTAACACTAGCTACTTTTTTACGATTTGGCTCTCCAGATCCAGATTTGATCTTAGCAGCCTCTAATAGCTGGATTGCAGCTGGAGGAGTTTTAATAACAAAATCAAACGATTTGTCTTTGTACACGGTAATTTGCACCGGTAAAGTTTTGCCAGGCTTATCCTGAGTTCTAGCATTAAACTGCTTACAGAACTCCATGATGTTAACCCCAGCAGCTCCCAAAGCAGGTCCAACCGGTGGCGATGGATTCGCAGCACCTCCCTTTACTTGTAGTTTAACTACTTTACTAACTTCTTTTGCCATTTTAAAAAAAATTTACATCTCAATTGGAAGCAAGATGTGGTTTATAAATAATGTAACAATTATACTTTTTCAACTTGCATAAAACTCAACTCTAATGGTGTTTTTCTTCCGAAAATCTTAACCATTACTTCAAGTTTACGCTTTTCTTCATTGATTTTCTCAATAGTTCCATTGAAACCATTGAAAGGTCCATCTACAACTTTTACGGTTTCCCCTACAGTAAAAGGAATATTCTGAACATCAGCCTGAACCGTAAGTTCATCTACTTTTCCTAACATTCTATTCACTTCTGACTGTCTCAAAGGCACAGGATCTCCTCCTTTTACCTCTCCTAAAAAACCAATAACACCAGAGATAGACTTAATGATATGAGGAACTTCTCCTACAAGATTTGCCTCAATCATCACATAACCTGGAAAATAGACTCTATCTTTACTTATCTTTTTACCGTCTCTTACTTGAATTACTTTTTCAGTAGGCACTAAAACCTGAGAAACGTAATCCGACATACCAAAGCGGCTTATCTCAGTCTCAATATAGCTTTTAACTTTGTTTTCCTGACCACTTACAGCCCTAACAACATACCACTTTTTTATATTACTATCGGTCATTATAATTGAATTATCAAGTTCTTAGTTTATCCACGAAAAGAAAACCATAATCACTTTTTTCAAAAACTCATCCGCACCCCATGTTGCTAAAGCAAACAATATAGAGAATATCGCAACTGCAACTGTCAATCGCTGTACTTCAGACCATGGCGACCAAGTCACATTATTTTTTAATTCAGAAAAAGAATCCTTTATATAGTTTATTACACTCATATCAATTTCTTTTGTTTGCACGGGTGGAGGGATTCGAACCCCCATCAACGGTTTTGGAGACCGCTATTCTACCCTTGAACTACACCCGTTTGTAAAAAGCCAACAAAAACTACCAGAGTAGTTTTTGTCAGCTTTATTTTAATTCTAAAATTACTTAGTCAAGAATTTCTGTTACCTGACCAGCTCCAACTGTTCTACCTCCTTCACGGATAGCAAAACGAAGTCCTACTGAAAGGGCAATTGGACTTAACAACTCAACAGTAATTGTCAAGTTATCTCCAGGCATAACCATCTCAACTCCATCAGGCAAAGTAATAGTACCTGTTACGTCAGTTGTACGAACGTAGAATTGAGGACGGTAGTTATTATGGAATGGAGTATGACGTCCACCTTCTTCTTTCTTAAGGATATAAACCTCAGCTTTAAATTTAGCATGTGGCTTAACTGATCCTGGCTTAACAATAACCATACCTCTACGGATATCAGTTTTGTCAATACCTCTCAACAATAGACCTACGTTATCTCCAGCCTCTCCTCTATCAAGAATTTTACGGAACATCTCAACCCCTGTAATTGTAGAAGTCAATTTATCAGCTCCCATACCGATAATTTCAACAGCATCACCTGTATTAGCGATACCAGTTTCGATACGTCCTGTAGCAACAGTTCCACGACCTGTAATAGTAAACACGTCTTCAACTGGCATTAGGAATGGTTTTTCGTTATCACGTACAGGCTCTTCGATCCAAGCATCAACTGCCTCCATCAATTCAAGTAATTTATCTACCCATTGTTTTTCTCCATTAAGAGCACCAAGAGCAGAACCTTGAATTACAGGACAGTTATCCCCATCATACTGATAGAAAGACAACAAGTCTCTAATTTCCATCTCAACAAGCTCTAACAATTCTGGATCATCAACCAAGTCTACCTTATTCATGAATACCACAATACGAGGAATACCTACTTGACGTCCTAAAAGGATATGCTCACGAGTTTGTGGCATTGGCCCGTCAGTTGCAGCAACAACAAGAATAGCACCATCCATCTGAGCAGCACCAGTAACCATGTTTTTAACATAATCCGCGTGACCTGGACAGTCAACGTGTGCATAGTGACGGTTTGCTGTTTGATACTCTACGTGAGATGTATTAATTGTAATACCTCTTTCTTTTTCCTCAGGAGCATTATCAATTGAATCAAATGAACGAGCTTCTGAAAATCCTGCATCAGCCAATACTTTAGTAATAGCAGCTGTTGTAGTTGTTTTTCCGTGATCCACGTGTCCGATAGTACCGATATTCAAGTGCGGCTTCGAACGATCAAAGGTTTCTTTTGCCATTTTAAAAAAATTTTAATCTTAGTTATATAATAGTGTTCAATTTTCAACAATTTGAGCCAATGACGGGATTTGAACCCGTGACCTCTTCCTTACCAAGGAAGCACTCTACCCCTGAGCTACATCGGCAGAGAATTAAAACAAAATAATTCGACCCTTAATACTAAAAGCCGAATTAGTGGGAAGAGCAGGATTCGAACCTGCGAAGGTTTCCCAACGGATTTACAGTCCGTCCTCGTTGGCCGCTTGAGTATCTTCCCTATACCCTATAAACTCAAATAAGTTTATTATTTCACTCTGCTATGAATGCTCACTTAATAAGTGACCGCTATTTCTAACGGACTGCAAATGTATAAAAAATATCATTCAATCAAAATAATTTGCTTCTTTTTTTTAAAAAAAGTGAAAAACTTTTTTCTCAACATACATAACCCTCATAAAAACAGCTCTTACGAAAAGCGACTTAATTACAAATCAAATCTCGTAAGAGCTTTATCAAAACACTTTTAATATTCCTACTTAACTACATTTTTGCTTTTTCTTTATGTTTTAGCAACAATCTTTCTAGGGCTTCACAACAATTATCAACTGCTTCTTCAAAAGACTTAGCTTGTTTGCTAACCGCTAAATCATTCCCCGGTACATTAACCCTTATATCTACTATTTTGTTTTCTTTCTCACTTGTATTAACAAGTTTGAGATAAACATCTGCATCTACTACTCTATCGTAGTACTTTTCGATTTTATCTAATTTAACCTGGATAAAATCCACTAATTTTCTATCTACTGAAAATCCGACTGCATTCAAATTTACTTTCATAATTATCGGGTTTTAAAATTACACTTTATTATTTTTTATTTCTTGGGTGTGCATTTGCATACACTTTTTTGAGTTCTGAAAGACTACTATTCACATAAATTTGAGTAGAAGCTAAACTTGAATGTCCTAAAAGTTCTTTAACCGAGTTTAAATCTGCTCCATTATCTAATAAGTGTGTAGCAAAGGAATGCCGCAAAACATGTGGGCTTCTTTTTACCTTTTCTGACACGTTACTAAAGTACGAATTTATTATTCTATAAACAAGGGTTTGATACAATTTAACCCCGTTTTTTGTGACAAAAAAATAGTCGCTATCCTTAATCTGCTCTAAACTAGAACGAACAATTAAATATCTTTGTATTGACCCTAAAATACTTTGCAGCAAAGGCAGTATTCTTTCTTTGTTTCTCTTCCCTACAACCTTGATTGTTCCTGAAGACAAATCAATACTGCTCAACTTTAGATTAATCAACTCTGCTCGTCGCATTCCTGTAGCATAGAGCAACTCGATTATCAATCTATTTCTGATTCCTTCAAAATCATCTTGAAATTCTAATTTCAAAACATCCTGAAGTTCTTTTTCTGAAAAAGGGATTTGAATTTTTTTAGGCATTCGCAAAGACCGATGTTCGGACAAAGGGTTTACTTCAATTTCTTTAATTTTTAATAGAAATTTATAAAATGCCTTAAGTGAAGAAATCTTTCTGTTTATACTTCGATTTGAGACTTTATTGTCCGAAAGAAAAACAATCCAGTTTCGGATTTGCCCATAATGAACCCTCTCTATCGCCTGTTCATTTAAATCTAGTTTTAAAAACGATCTAAAATCATTAACATCTTTGAGATAAGCATTGACTGTTAACTCCGAATAGTTCTTTTCTCTTAGTAAGTATTCTTGGAAAGCAATTACATTTTTATCCATAAAAAAACCATTGGAATCAAAGTTACGAAAAACTTCTGATTCCAATGGTAAATTTAATCAAAGTATGAAATTAGTTTTCTAAACTATCTCTCATTGCTTGGATATATTGTGCTTTTTGCATTTGAGCTCTTTTAGTTACAGAAGGCTTAACAAATGCCTGACGCGCTCTTAATTGACGAACAACTCCAGTTTTATCAAATTTTCTTTTGTAACGCTTAAGCGCTCTGTCTATATTTTCTCCGTCTTTAATTGGTATAATCAACATAATAATGACACCTCCTCTCATTTAGCGGGTGCAAATATATGATAAAATTTTATTTTTTCAAACTCTTCCGGTTTTTTCCTTTAAATTTTGTAGTAAAAAGCTATTTTTGTTAGCTAATACTAATCTAAATAAATGTAAGAACAAAATGAACGCAAAAGATTTGTTACAGCTCGCAGAAGAGTTCGGAAGTCCGCTTTATGTGTATGATGCGGAAAAAATTGAATTTCAGTACAATCGCTTAGCCAAAGCCTTTTCAAAGGTGGAAAAGCTAAAGATTAATTATGCTGTCAAGGCACTTTCGAATGTATCAATACTAAAGCTGTTAAAAGATTTAGGTTCTGGATTAGATTCGGTTTCGATTCAGGAGGTACAGCTCGGGCTTTTAGCAGGATTCGAACCAAAAGATATTATTTTTACTCCAAACGGAGTATCATTAGAAGAAATTGAGATGGCATCTGCTTTGGGTGTACAAATCAACATAGACAATCTTTCCATATTAGAGCAATTTGGAACAAAACATCCTACAACACCCGTGTGCATTCGCATCAATCCTCATGTAATGGCAGGAGGAAATGCCAATATCTCGGTGGGTCATATTGATAGTAAATTTGGAATTTCAATTCATCAGCTTCCTCACATTTTACGAATTGTCAAAAACACAGGTATGCACATCAACGGAATCCACATGCATACCGGCTCTGACATCTTGGATATTGATGTGTTTTTATACGCTTCTGAGATTCTGTTTGAAACTGCTAAGCACTTTAAAGAATTAGACTTTATTGATTTCGGGAGCGGATTTAAAGTACCTTATAAAAAAGACGATATCGAAACCAATGTTGAAGAACTTGGAAAAAAGCTAACAACTCGTTTCAATAGTTTTGTAAAAGAATACGGTCGTGCGTTAACCTTGGCTTTTGAACCAGGAAAATTTCTTGTGAGTGAGGCAGGATATTTCTTAGCCAAGGTCAATGTAGTAAAACAAACTACTTCTACCGTTTTTGCTGGGATTGATTCTGGATTTAACCATTTAATTCGTCCGATGTTTTATGGTTCCTATCATCAAATCACAAACATTTCGAACCCAAAGGGTAAAGAACGATTTTACTCAGTAGTTGGCTATATTTGCGAAACGGATACTTTCGGAAACAATCGAATGATTTCTGAAATTTCGGAAGGTGATATTCTTTGCTTTAAGAATGCTGGTGCTTATTGCTTTTCTATGTCTTCTAATTACAACTCTCGATTCAAACCAGCTGAAGTACTTTGGAAGAACAACAAAGGGCAACTTATCCGAAAAAGAGAAAACTTTGAAGATTTGATACGTAATTTAGTTTACTAATCCTTTTTGTGGTGTATTATTAAGGTAATACACCACAAAAAACTACATCGATTTTAGTTCATCTAAGTAAGTTCGATCGTTAGATAGTCTTGGAATCTTATTTTGTCCTCCGAGTTTATCATTCTTTTTAAGCCAATCATAAAACAATTTTTCTCGAGCTATATTAAGTACAGGCGGATTAAGCGTCATATTATTGGTTCGTTTGGCTTCGTAATCCGAGTTTAATTCTTTAAGGGTTGTATCTAAAACAGTATGAAATAGCTCTAAATCTTTAGGATTTTCTTTAAATTCTATCATCCATTCATGAGCTCCTTTCTCTTTACCAATCATAAATATAGGAGCAACGGTATAGTCTAGTACTTCCGTATTTGTAGCCTTACAAGCTTGAGCGATTGCCCTATCTGTATTTTCAATCATCAATTCTTCTCCAAACACATTGATGTGATGTTTAGTTCTTCCTGTAATTTTAATCCTATACGGATTAAGTGAAGTAAATCGAACTGTATCTCCGATTAAGTATCGAAAAAGACCTGAATTGGTCGAAATTACAACGGCATAGTTCTTTCCGATTTCAACATCAGATAGGCGTACAGCTTTTTGTTTTGAAGTTCCGAAAGTATCCATCGGAATAAATTCATAAAAAATCCCGTAGTCGAGCATCAAAAGCATCTCGTCAGAATTATTCAAATCTTGTAAAGCAAAAAAGCCTTCAGAAGCATTATAAATTTCGTAATAATTAAAATCTGAACTTGGCAAAAGTTTTTTATATTGCTCTCTATAAGGATCAAAACTCACACCTCCGTGAAAGTAAACCTCTAAGTTGGGCCAAATCTCGAGCAAATTATTTTTCCCTGTAGTTTCTAAAGCTCTATTCAAAAGCACGAGCATCCACGAAGGTACACCTGCAAAGCTGGTTACATTTTCGTTTCGAGTTTCTTTGATAATAGCATCGAGTTTTATCTCCCAGTCCGAAAGTTGAGAAACTTTATTACTTGGAGTACTTCCGAATTCGGCCCACATAGGTAAATTCTCGATTAAAATAGCTGACAAGTCTCCAAAATAAGTATTGTTGTCTGCATACAATTGCTTACTACCTCCAAGACGTAAACTTTTGCCCGTAAAGAGCTGTGAATTTTCGTTATTATTCAAGTAGAGGCACAACATATCTTTCCCTGCCTTAAAATGACAGTCTTCTAACGCTTCGTTACTCACCGGAATAAATTTACTTTTTGCATCGGTTGTACCACTTGATTTAGCAAACCATTTGATAGGTGTATTCCAAAATACGTTTGCTTCTCCTTTTCTTGCTCTTTCGATATAGGGTTGTAGGTCTTCGTAGGTTACAATCGGAACTCTCTCTGCAAATGTATCGTATGATTTTATGCTTAAAAAATCATATTTTTTGCCGAGTACCGTATTCCCTGAACTCCGTAACAAACTGAACAGTAATTCCTCTTGAACTTCATTCGGGTATTTTACAAACAATTCTATCTGATGAATTCTTTTTTTCAGAATCCAAGAAGCAACTGAATTGATGATAGAAAGCGCCATTTTTTTGTTATCTTTACGAACCGTAAAAATAGTTAAAAATCTTATGTCTTTTGAGTTTACCCTTACAAAAATGCAAACAGAGTTGTCAAACCCTGTTCAGTATTATTTAATTTCGGATATTAATTTTTTAAATATCAATCAATTACTAAACAAACAAGTCGTATTTGAGCATATTGGTTACCAATGTTTGAATTGCGAAATGGAAAAAAAAATTTTCCGACAAGGGTTTTGTTATGATTGTTTTTATAAGTCTCCACTTGCCGGAGATTGGATTATGAAACCCGAATTGAGTACTGCTCATCTCGGAATTGAAGACAGAGATTTAGAGTATGAAAAAAAAGTTCAGCTACAACCTCATATAGTTTATTTTTCTTTATCAAGTGAGTTAAAAGTTGGAGTGACTCGTAAAACTCAAATTCCTTATAGGTGGATTGACCAAGGAGCAGTACAAGCCTTGCCAATAGCAGAAGTTCCAAACCGATATTTAGCAGGAATCACTGAAGTTGCACTCAAAAATCATTTTTCGGATAAAACAAACTTTAGAAAAATGCTTCAGAATGAAATTCCAGAAATAAATTTAGCCGAAGAAAGAGATAAAATTAGAGAGTTTTTACCTGCCGAAATTTTACCATTTTACGAAGCCACTCAAAGTGATATTACTCAAATAAACTATCCTGTGTTGCAGTACCCTACCAAAGTTAGTTCACTAAACTTAGAAGTAAACCCAATTTATCAAGGAAAAATAGTAGGAATAAAAGGACAGTATTTAATATTTGAAGATCAAACAGTTTTTAACGTTCGAACTTACGAAGGTTATAAAGTGAATATAAGCATTCTATGAGTATAAAACGTTTTTTAAGGGTTCTTTAGTTATAAAATATAAAAAAATGCTGACTTTCGGGTCAGCATTTTTTTTAAAGAGTGATTTTTGATGTCCACATTGCACCACTTATATCAAGAAGTTCTAAGGTGTATTCTCCTTTTAAGTCTCTGAAAGAATCATTTGTAAATGAAAGTGTGGCTTTTGCCCCTAAAGGGAGAATCAAACTGTATTTGCCTGGTTTTACTTTTGCCACATAATAGTTATGAATTTGGCTTGCATTTATACTTGCCAAATCTTCTTGATTTTGTACAAAAACAATGTTTTTATCGTTATCCAAGAGTTGGATTCCGATTAAAAACGAACCATATACATCGGCTCCCTCATCTCTAAAAACCGTAAAAGACAAGTTATGGTCTTGAATCATCACATCTGTAATGGTTACGTGAGGCCTTACAGATAAATTATGTAATTTTCCATAAACTCCTCCGTGAAAATACTGGTTGGTAAACAAGGTTAATCCGAAAATAAAAACCGAACCGAAAAGTACTATTTTATGGATTTTATTTTCTGTAAAAGGTAGTTTTCCTGAAGCTAAAAATCCGAAACTTTTCTTTTGAGCAAACGATTTATTTTTGTTCATAAAATAATTGTCTAAAGAAAACTTTCCTCCTCCGGTAAAGAAAATAACAAATCCTGATGCCACTCCTAATACTCCGATTTGCCATTCATCCAGACAAGTTGTCCCTAACCAGCCAGAGCCCAGAAGTATTCCCATAGCTAAAAAGAAAACTCCTATGCTCATTAAGCGAGTGTAAAATCCGAGGATAAATAATAAGCCTACAATTCCTTCGATAATCGTAAAGGCTACCATAGCATACCACAATTGGTCCGGATTTGAAACCAAATGTTCGATAATGGGTTTTATTCCGAGTGCATTCGGGAGGAAATGATTAAATTTTTCTCCGATATATCCTGCTTGGTCAGGATCTAATTTATTTTCTAAAATAAGTCTTCTCCAAAAAGCAGAAAAATATGTCCACCCTGCAACCCAACGAAGGGCAGTAGTGAACATTCCTGAATATAAATAAGTTTGATTGTTCATGATAAAATTGATTTTAGTAAAAAAAGGAATTCGACTTAACAGTCTTGCTGAAAAGTCTTTTATAATTCGATATTTCTTGCTAAATCAAAGTCGATATTGCTCATGGAGTATAAAAATAGGAACAGTAATAGACTGAGGTTGTTCCGATTTTTGTTGTATGGTGATAAAAGGTAGTATGAAAGGGTAGAAAATCAGGAAATAGTTGTTATTCTCGCCCTTTTGCTCTATAACATTTTTTTTCTGAGAAGTTGTTTCGATTAGAGTTTGACAAGTTGTGGTTTTGTTTGGTTTCTCGATATTTTCGAGCGTCGGAATATTCAAAGCTTTTTTGAAGTCTTGTTTTGCCGAACAAGGTAAAGTCAAACTTATCATCAAAAAGATGATAAACAAACGAAGTACAGTATGCTTTTTCAGAAAAATCATAAGTACAAGTTTATAAAATAAAAATCAAAATGAGTGTTATGAATTTGCTAAAAAGCTCTTAAAACATAAAGATATTTTGCTTTGGTCAATAAATCCAAGTCTTCTGATAGAGGACTCGGTGTGTTGAGTCAGAATCTAATATTTTAAAATGCTTGGCATCTTGCTCTTTGCTGTGTATAAAAAGTAATTTTATCATATATTCTCGTTGATTAATCGCTCTAATTCGTTAGCAGAAAACACAGCAGACTGCCTCCATCTGATTTCTCCGTTTTTGAAAATAATGAGCGTAGGAACACTTCTGATTTGATACTTCGAGGCGACTTGCGGATTTTTGTCCACATCAATTTTGATGATGCTGGCTTTGTCTCCGATACGTTTTTTGAGTTCTTCCAAAATGGGTGCCTGCATTTTGCAGGGTCCACACCAAGTAGCAAAAAAATCGACTAAAACGGGTTTGTCTTGATTGATTAGTTCCTGAAATGTCATAATTATATTTTTCGTGATATTCTATTTAAATATTAAGATTTGTTTTTTTTGTGATTTGAACAACGAGAACAGCAATCCTCCCAATGCAGAGCCATAAAGCATACTGCTTGTAGGGTTAG
>Ga0209075_1000465_pt1 | contig 39329 bp, 39 predicted proteins | sample Stecom2011_FD_187523 | JGI IMG/M metagenome (GOLD analysis project Ga0209075, IMG submission 187523) | Agricultural soil microbial communities from Utah to study Nitrogen management - Steer compost 2011 (SPAdes) (version 2) | ecosystem: Environmental > Terrestrial > Soil > Agricultural land...
AAAGTACCACTGGTGGTCGGGTTGTCTAAAGGCATAGCCTGGTAGCTAAGTACTAATTGTTAATTACTGAAAGCATATAAGTAAGAAATAATTTCTTTTTAGTTTTTTAGTAAAATGTTAGAATAACGTTTAGTAAGGTTGGGGGTGTAATGAAAGTAATTTCTTTAGCCTACTAATTCTTAAAAAAAAATATAATAATAAATAAAAGCATACAGGTATATCTGTTGGAGGCCTCCTCGGGTAAATTATTTCTATTCTCTGACCTAGAATTATAACATAATTCTGCGTATTTGAGATTTCGGGGGATGGAGTAATGGTAACTCGACAGACTCATGATCTGCAGATGCTGGTTCGATCCCGGCTCTCCCCGCCCGAAGTGTGTAAAAACGAGTAAAATAAAATATTGTATAGGTAATGTGTGTGCCAATACTAGTGATGTTAATTAGATAATGAAGAATGATCGTTCAATATTCCGATAATGTGTTAATGTACTTTTTTAAGATAGTGGCTGTTTTCTCAATTTACGGTGTTTTTTCGGCTACTTTGTTTTTTTTCTTAGCAGCCTTTCTTATGTTCCTATATGTCCATAGAAAGCTATTTTCATCGCAAATCCATGATGATGAAGGGAGTTTCCAGGAGTATTCGCATAACGCTCCTTATGAGGATCAAAGTTACGATAGTTTCGCTATACTGCATAATCGGTATTTCGCTTTGTTGAGGTCTTTGTTTTACTTCTATTCTTTTCTTTGGTTTCTGACCTATTTTGGGGTCGCTAAAGCGCTATACCTGTATGCATTGTTTAGTCTGTTGGTTTACCTATACCTGTATGTCCGACGTGATTTCCGGGGGTACGAACGTTCCTATTTAAATAGGATAAGCTTACTAGATCCTCGGCCCGGCTTCTTTACCCCTAATGACTTTTCTGGCGATGCCGATGATAGTTTTGTTTTTAGATTCTTAGAAGATTTTGAGACTAAACCTTTTTTAGATACTAGATTTCAGACCTTACAGTCTCCAAAGAGTCTAAACAGCTATGGTAATACGAATGCGTTTAATGTAGCGTTGTCTAAAGATCCTCACTTCCTGTCAAAAATTCTGTATTATTACGCAGATATCTATATATATAATAGCATCCATAATTTTTGGACGACGGTATCGAATGCGGGTTCGGTTGTTTTATATAAGCGGGTGTTTAAGGATCCGGGAACTTATCTTGAAGGTATACGTATGCGTTTCTATCCTATGGAACATTTTGATCTTACTGGTATACCTAGTGGAACCTCCCCGACAGCAGCCTACATAAAGTCGCAGGCTTTTTTGTTTAATACAATTAAGGATGTTTATAGAAGTACTGCTCTCCAATCTTTTAGCGATTCTCTGTATCTTCGCCACTTGCAGGATCCTTTTTTTCGCCTAGGTGTTGCTGTATCTGCTAATAGAAGCTGCTTCCCTCATTACAAGGAATACTTAGGTTTTTCTGAATTCCGATCTCTTCTTGAGGATTTTTTGTTGTCCCCTGCTAGGTTGGAACTGCTACTGCAGAATGTTAAGAAGGAGTTCAAGAATAATGAAACTCTTCTCCGTGACGTCGCATCTAATTTTAATCTAAAGGTTAAAGGTAGTATTTTCAGTATGTTCCCCAAGTCGTATTATTTTAAGTGGTTGTCCTACTTCCTATCTTTTTTCTTAACGGAGACCTCTTTAAATTTTAGATTTAAGAATATCTTGATACCTGAACATTGGTACAATCTGACCTCCCTATACCGTTATAAACGTAAACCTAGTAGAACCAGATCAGGCCTGTATCTTTCAAGATTAGGTACAGGACAAATGCGTTACAACACGGATCACACCTATAAGCGTGGTATCCTGGAATTTGTTTTCAATTCCCACACGTATCCTGTTAATAATCGTTCTAGGGCCTACTACTATATGAATGGTTTTACAAGGTTTAATATTCTAGATTCTTTTGACTTTGTTAGTCTGGTGTTAGAACCCTTTTTTATGTATCCTGCGAGAGCCTACCTTAACTTTGTACGCTCGCGTAGGGAAGCTTCAAATATCTTAGGCCTTAGAAGACCCCTGAAAGTTTTTGAGGTAAAGGACATTATCCGAAAATCGGGTGATGGAATGGAGCCCTTCCTTAGTATGAATTATTTTATGTGTATAAATAGTGTAAGTTTCGTTAACGATCTGGGTAGTGCGGTTTATAACGATGTTTCTGATCGACAGGGTATTGCTGATGATCTGTACAGTAACGCCTTGCCTATATTTTCGAGTTTAACGAACAATTCCGCTATGACGGCTCTTCGAAACTTTGACTTCAAGTCTGAAAGATTAACTAACATGTTACTTTCTGTGGATCCTAGTTGGGTGGTTTTAAAAAGCGTGATTGGATCCAATCCTACGTTTAAAGTCTATTTGAAGAATCTTATTTATAATAAATATTCTAGTGAGTTTTACGAGTGGTTTGGCGCAAGGAACTCTTCTAAGCCCTTTTTTCAACTTTACGGGTTATCGTTGGATCTGTTTATAAAGTCCCCTAATCTTTTAAAGGTCGTAGCTGATGACCGGGTGGGGTCTTTGAGTCCGTCTAGTACCGGTTTACCAATTATTTTTGGTAATTATCAAAGATTATTGAATCGTATCGCCTTAAAATCTTCTTTGGATCACAAAAAGTTATTTGAGAACAGCTCCGAACCGCTCAAGTTTCGGTTAAACAGGGTAAGGCGTTCTAAAGTGTTGGGTGTTTTACCGGCCTCTTTACCACTGTATAAAAAATCGTATGTTTACTTTAAACGGTTAAGTTCTGTAAATTTGGGTACAACCTCACCATTTTCAGCTTTAAAACTCTTAAACTTTGAATTGTTGAGTAGAAGGGTTGAGCGGTCTAAGCTTCGAGTACTTCTTAGGGACCCTTTCTTATTCTTTAGTAAAAATAGGAAAGCTGGTAAGGATAGGCTATTTCGTAGATTTTTGTGGTCAAATATATTTCTTAAATCTGCCCTTGCCGCTACTTCGGGGGCAATAGTTCCCGTATTAGGGAATTACCCTGGGAATTTGTCTACTTTTTTACTGAAAAGTCTTTCCTCCTGGCTTCGGGATAAGTATGGGTTTTCGCAGACCTATGTTAATTATATCTTCTCAGATTTAACAATTTTCCGTAAGTATATATCTTTTTACTATAAAGGGAACGGATTGCCGGAAAATATCGGTTTATGGTCCGATATATCGAGAAATCAATTCGATATACCGCTTTGGAAATCTTACTTACGTTCGCTTTTCTCCGATAACCGGTTCTACTCCTACTCTATTTCAAAAAGATACTCTCCTGCCCTTGCGTTATCTAATTTGCTGTTAGACGCCGAAGCATCCATGAATCTTCTATTTAGGATAAAGGATAGTTATATTTTGCAGTTTCCGACAAAGTATATGAATTTTATGGCTGTACGTAGTTCTGAGGGTTCAATGAGTTTCGGAAGAAGTACCTGGAAGTTGTTTACGGCAACTTTAAATGCGTTGGTTTATCTTTTAATAAAGTCTGTTTTGGGCGAAGGCAGGTTAAGTTTTGGTAAACCTCTTGATAATTTCTTTATATTGCTGGAGCAACTTAAATGGGATCTAAAAGCTTACAACCATATATCTAAACACCTTTTTTTAACCCTCGATCCCTTGTTCGATTTTAAAAGTATTCCAGATATTGCTCCGGCTGAGGGTGCCACGGGTTCGCTGCTGTATTCTGTGGATGGGGCAAGAAGAATTAACTGGTGGGAGGGTGTTCCCAACAGTACGGTGTTTAAGGCGATGGAGCATGCTCTACAATCAAGTTTAAATGGAGGTTCGGTCGTTGATAAGCACTGTTTTGGCCAGTACATGACCGGTTTCTGGGACGAGTTTAGTAAACGTGGGTTTGTGGTTAGTTTAAAAAGGCTATCTTCTGAGGAGTTGCCCGCTAATTACCTATTAAAAATTTTCGATACAACTACTACCAGAGCCTCTATTGCCGCGGCTATAATGGATAGCCGGATTAACGATGATTTAAAAAGGATCGCCTATTCTATTTTTTTGAATGAGTTTAAGTTTCAGGATAGTAGCTATACTGCACCTGCTCGGAGGTACAACAATAGTGTTTGGAGATTAGATTCCTTTTATGGGCTTAAGAACCTATCTAATTTTGTTTTTGGTACTAGGACTACCGATAGTTTCGGCGCTGAGTCCTATCTTAGTGATGCTAGACTTTTTTACACCGAAGCTATGCCATCCATGATATCTGTGTTCCAAATTCCGGCAACTCCCCGTCCTAGGTTGGGCACTTTTAAACATACCGGTTTGCTCTCTATGGATTCCCTAAACAATGTTTTAAGATCGGGTTGGTATTACTCTCTTTTTACAAGAAAGCCCTCTTTTCATCATGAGCGGTTATCCTTGAGTATTTTAAAGGGCGGTGACCACATGTTTTTAAATAACCCCCTTGTTAATATTAAATTTTCTAGGATCTCGTTCCTCTATTTTGTTTTGTACTGGTTCGTAAAACAGCTAGGCTTGTTTCTTCGCGTTACTACCCGTTATTCTGTAAAACACTGCCATTTCGATTACGCTTTTGATCCACTGAATAACCGATTTTAGTTTTTGAGGTTTTTGGGGCTATAGTTTAATGGTAAAACATTTGTTTTGCATACAAAGGTTATAGGTTCAAGTCCTATTGGCTCCAATAAAAAATCCTCCCCTTTCTCTTTGGTACGTTGTGTGTAAACAATGGAAAGTTGCGGCTTCAAGTGGCAGAGTGGTCTAACGCACCGGTCTTGAAAACCGAGGTTTCTCAAATGAGATCGAGAGTTCGAATCTCTCCTTGTCCTCTCTTCCTAGTTTAGATTTTTATCAAGTAAACTGTTACAAGTAATAACAGAAGGATTTTTCACAAATATGATTTTAATATTCTATTTTATTATTTTAGTTCCTGCTCTTTTGGTAGTACTATTAAGAAACCCCATACATTCTGTTTTAGCCCTTATAGTAGTCTTCTTTAACCTGTCGATACTTTTTCTTTGTATGGAGGTGGAGTTTCTTGCACTTATTTTTTTAATCGTTTACATAGGGGCGATCGCTGTCCTTTTTTTGTTTGTTGTAATGATGTTGAATGTTGCACAGCCGTTAGGGGTTAGTAAATCGGGTATACTTGGGAAGTACACTCTATTTTTCGATGTTGTCATCTTTGCAGCTATAGGGGCATTTATAGTTAGTCTGTTGAAGGGTCCAGAGCTTACCTTTACGTTTTCGACCGATCCGATTTTTTTGGCCGACTCAGCTTTCCTTTATTCCGATTACAGTAGTATTGTAGGTCATTTACATAATATACAGTATTTGGCCCAAGCCCTGTACACCTATAACTTTTTTAGCTTCTTTCTAGTAGCTCTTGTTCTATTGGTTGCTATGGTTGGCTCTATAGCTCTGACTATGCACCATAGAAACGATATGAGACGTCAGTTTATTTTTGAGCAGGTTGAGCAAACCTATTTTCGATCTATCCGTTTGGTAGAGGCGAAAGTTTAAAGAAAAAAAAATTAGAGCTATTGCGACGAGGTTAGGCATAATAGCTACTTGCTGGAGTTCGTAATAGCCCGGGCATGGCGGAATTGGTAGACGCGGTGGTTTTAGGAACCATTCGGAAATGTCCGGTGCAAGTTCAAGTCTTGTTGCCCGTACGGGAGGTAGAATCCTCCAGAATATGCAAATATTCGTATCACACCCTTATGATAACGGCATTGGGTGACTGTCGTGAGATAGAAAAAAAATGCCAAAATACTTATATTTCGAGAAAGAATGAATTTTCTATTAAATAGAATATTTCCAAGACAAGGCCTGACTATGAAAGGCTTAAGACCTCCTGATGGGGGGGCAGGTATAAAGTCTATTAGGATTAAAGATTCCTCACGACTTCGCGATGATTGTCTATTTTTTTCTGGGCCGTGGTATCCCACACCCTGGGGTTGGCATAGTGTGATAGATGGTATATTCCATTATAAGGTGGACAGCCAGGGTAATATGAATGTTCATGACTATATGTGCAATGAGGCCGATGGTATTTTTTTCGATAAATTTGTTTATCATGAGGGTACCTTTGTTGAATGGGGTGTTTCTTATGAAAAGTTTTACCTATTCACATTCTATCCTGATAGCCGCGTACATACAGACTATTTAATTAGTGAAAAGTATCGGATTAGCGACACTGGTATAAGAGGCGAACTACGCCCTCTTTACATGGTAGCGAATCCCTATATCGTCGAGTCTAGTAATGCAACCTTTATAAGTGCAGGTCGATTGGGCGAACTGTTTCTATCAAAGAATCAGACTTCAATAGACGGCGTTATTAAAAGGTCAGGTTATGAGCCTATAGAGATTGAAATCTCGTGGAGCGAGATTAACGCAAGTCTAAAACATCCCCGATACTACAAGATTTAGTTTTCCTGTAACTTAACGGTTAGAGTGTTCGTTTGATAGGCGAGAAGTGGTAGTTCGATTCTACCCAGGCCTAGATTTTAGTATTGTATAGGGATTAGTTTTAGATCTTTCGTCTAATGGTTAGGACGCTACACTTTCTCTGTAGAAATGCGGATTCGAGTTCCGCAGGAGGCATAAACAGAGTGGGCACAAATATAGTTTAGTGGTAGAACATGGGCCTTTTAAGCCTGTGGCCTGGGTTCGATTCCCAGTGTTCCCATTCGTAATGGCTTTGCATGGAGTTGTTACGGAGCCCGTTTTTTACTACACGTAAAATATGGTTTTTTTACCGGCATTGTTCTACCTACTTACATTAATGTAAATAGAGTTCTAAACCGGACGGCTTTGTTACTATTATTTTTTATAGAATATTTTAAGTATAACCCGTAACTATGGATCTACAGAATTTTTTAACTGATTTGGATCTAGAGTCTTCACAATCTGGATACCCTGGTAATACAGGTCGTGTTCTATCAGTTGGGGATGGAGTTGCTCGTATTTCGGGATTAGACACCGTTCAAAGTGGTGAGCTAGTTTCGTTTACGTCAGCTTCTACAGGAGCTAGTGATGTAAAGGGTATGGCGCTAAACTTAGAGAAAGATGTCGTTAGTGTTCTTCTTTTGGACCAAGATATCAAACTTAAAGAGGGTGATTCTGTTTCTCGAACAGGGGATCTTCTAAAAGTTCCAACAGGTTTCTCTATTTTAAATCGTATTGTAAACCCATTGGGTCAAGCTATCGATGGTAAGTCTGAGTTAAATTCGACCGACTTTGATTTCGCTTACATAGAGAAGAAGGCTCCAGGTATTATACCTAGAAAAGACATAAACCGACCTCTACAAACAGGACTAAAATCGGTTGATAGCCTGTTACCTATAGGACGTGGCCAACGTGAACTTATCATTGGTGATCGTCAAACAGGTAAAACAGCTCTTGGTATTGACGCTATTATTAACCAAGCACAACTAAATGCTTGGATTGACGATACTATATCGTCAGACGATATGAATTTCCTAAAGAAGGCTAGACCCGGTTTAGGAAAAGTTTTCTGTATTTATGTTGCTATTTCTCAGAAATTATCCACTATTGTTCAAATCCACGAGACACTAAAGAACCACGGGGCGGATAAGTATTCGGTTATCGTTGCTTCAACCGCTTCCGATCCAGCTTCACTGCAATATCTTGCACCATACTCTGGATGTGCTATTGGAGAGTATTTTAGAGATTTAGGTTTCGATGCGTTAATTGTTTACGATGATTTGAGTAAACATGCCGTAGCTTACCGTCAAATGTCACTTCTGCTTCGCCGACCTCCTGGACGGGAAGCTTATCCTGGTGATATTTTCTATGTACACTCTCGACTTCTTGAGAGAGCTGCACAAATGTCTGACGAGTACAACGGCGGTTCTTTAACAGCTCTTCCTATTATCGAAACTCAAGCCGGTGATGTTTCTGCCTATATCCCAACTAACGTTATTAGTATTACCGATGGTCAAATATTCTTGGAAACAGGGCTATTCCACCGAGGTATTAGACCTGCTATAAATGCCGGTCTATCTGTTAGCCGTGTTGGTTCTGCTGCTCAAGTTAAATCTATGAAAAAAGTTTCTGGTTCTCTTAAACTAGAGCTTGCGCAGTTTAGGGAGATGGCTTCTTTTGCTCAATTCGGTTCAGAATTGGATAAGGAGACACAACAACTTATAAATAGAGGTAACCACCTTACTGAATTGATGAAACAACCACAATATTCACCACTTCCACTTGAAAAACAGATTATTTCTATTTTCCTAGGTGTTAGCGGTTCAGTTGATGCTTTAGATTTGAATAAGGTATTGCCCTTTGAGAAAATGGTTTTAGATTTCTTTGATAATTCTCCGTTATTTTTTTCTTTCACTCGTACAATGAACACAGACTTTGATAACTCTATTTTCGGTTACGTAATAGATTTCCTATCTTCTCTGTTTTCGTTGAATAAAAAAGCGATTTAATAATTTTTTAGTTATTCTTTGGTTAAGGGGTAGTTTAATGGTAAAGCGTCGGTTTCCAAAACCGGAATTGGGGGTTCAAGTCCTTTCTCCGCCAACCTTGTAAATTTAGTTGATAAAAATTTAATACGAAGTTGTTTCTATGTCACTTGTAAGTTTTAAAACTTTTGCACCAGCGCAAGAGGCTAAACCTGTTGCTCCTTTAGGCCCTTTGGTGGGACAGTACGGTTTGAATCTGAAGCAGTTTTGCGATGATTTGAACAATTTAACGGTTAGTTACCTGAAAGGTCTGCCATTACCGATACACGTAGATAAATCGGTTGCTTTGAAGGGAGGATACAGGATATCTGTAAAACCCCCAACGTTAGCTCTTCTTTTAGGTTCCGTAACATTTTCGGAAAGTTCGGGATTTTTGGAGGATGGGGCTGCCTATACCGTTAAGGATTTATACGATGTTGTCCGTGTCTATGCACATTTTCATGCACTAAGTTTGGAGGTAAGTAGCAATTTAGTTTTCGCCTACGTAGGGTCTATACAGGCTTCAGTTACGATTAGTTAATTTGTGATAGCGTTATAAAATGGATAGAAAACAATTTCAACTTAATGGTTATGCATCCCTGTTTGGGGGTCACCAGGAAGCCTTGTTTATATACTCAAAATTTGGGGATACAAGAGGCTACGGTAGAGGTAAGTTAAAGTTAAGCAGTTTAAACACTAAACTTGTTAATAAAATTATATCTGGTAATCAGCTACTTTCAGGTTCAAATTATGCGTTGAGAGGCCGTAGTGGTTCCCAAGAGCTTAACTCCGACGTTAGGTTAGTAGAGGTGCTTGCGGGTCAGAAAGAGTTTATCTCTTGGCTCGATAAGAATAATTTTAAAGATAGGTTTGGCCTGCAGAATTTTATAGTTTCCGGTTTGCTGCTAGATTCGGCTGTTTTTACTAAATTGTCGAAGCCAGTGTACTCCTACATTCAGAGTAATGCCTCGTTGTTAGTTTCGAATGAATACTTAAATCTTTCGAATAATCTCAAAATGTATTTAACTTTCCCTGTCGCATCTTTTACTTTTTTAAATTTTTTGAAGCTACTTTTGGTCCCTATGAAAATTACTTTCGGGCTTATGGGTTTTATAAAAAACAATAGGGAATAGATTTGCTTATGGTCACTATAAATCAGTTAATAAATAAGAATTGTCGCTTCATAAAGGTTAAAGGTAAACCCTACTTAATGAAAGGCCGACCGCAATTAAAGGGTGTGTGCCTAAAGGTTTACACAACTAAGCCGAAGAAACCTAACTCGGCAATCCGAAAAGTTGCTAAGGTTAGGTTGAGTGTTGGTAAGAGTGTTATAGCCTATATCCCTGGTCAAGGGCATAATTTACAGGAGCACTCGGTTGTTCTGATACGCGGGGGTAGGGTTAAAGACTTGCCTGGAGTTCAGTATCATATAATTAGAGGTAAGTACGATTTTACATCAGCGGAAACCTTTGCTAGATCGAACCGTCGTTCGAAATTTGGTGTTAAACAACCTGCTTAGTTAACCAGGTTTTGTATTATTATTATTATGGAAGAAACACGAGTAATTCGTAGGAAATATTTGAAAGAAAAGAGAAACAGAGGGCTACAATATAAACGGATACTTGCCAAATTGAGGAGATTAGTGCCTAGAGAGACTCCGATACAATCCCCTAAACAGGAGAATTCGGGGAAAGGGGGGCATAAGGTAGGGAAAAAGAAAAAGAAACGCCGTAAATGGAAGCCTACTAGACCTTTTATAGATAATTTTGGTCGCCCTATCTATGTTCCGTTATCGCTTAGAAACAGGATAAAGGTGAACAGTAATTTCGTTAACTGGTTGGAGCGTCGACAAAGAAAAGTTCTTAACTACGCAAGGCTGGATATTAGATTCTCTGGAAGATGGAGACGGTTCCGTTACGACCCTAACTTTAAACCTAAGCATTACTATAAAAAGATCCGAAAGCCGACTAAACTAGGGTCCTTTATTGAGAAAAAGGATTGGGATTCTGGGGAAAGGAAAGAGCCTTATACATCTTATGTAAAAGGGTACCTTGAACGGAAAAGTAGTCTTCAGTCTAGAAAAAGAGACCGGATTCTTAGAAGGTTACGTAGAGAGTCTCGTATGCTAAAAACTTTTTTAGGTGCCCTTATACGAAGGGGTAAAAAATCTAAAGCTGTAAAGATCTTTAGGTCTCTTATACGTTTAATCTCCCTTTCTAAATTTTATAAAAGACTTAGAAAGAAGAAAAACAAGCGGTATAAGAGGCAAAGTCCAATGCGTTTTATATTTCGTGCTGTGGTGCTTGCAAGCCCCCGAATTATGTTGAAGTCTAAGCGTGTTGGCGGTGTGATCTATAGATTGCCTATCTTTATTGAGGGTTCGAGAAGGGCACGATCTTTCGGTATGCGATGGATAGTAGCCTCCGCTCAGAGACGCCCGGAGAAGCTTATGGCTGAGAGACTGGCTAGTGAGATTATAGATATACACAGAGGGAAGGGCCTGACAATGAAACGTAAAGCGGAGATGTATAAAGTAGCTGTAGGGAATAAAGCCTTTGTACATTATATGTGGCGTAAAAAGAAGAAGAGAAAGAAAGCTCTTAAAAAAATAAATAGACGATAATTACAATGGAAATTTGGAAAGGTAATCCTATAAGGAAGTTAACTAAAGCCTACTTAGGTAGTTTAGGTCGTTCCTCGGATGGTAAAATAAGCTCGAGGCATAGGGAGGCTGGCCATAAGCGACGATACCGGATTGTGGACGGTCTGTTTTTAAACAATACCCCCGGTGTTATTCGTCGGTTTGAGTACGATCCTGTACGGAATACGACCTTAGCCCTTGTTTATTTCGGAAATGGGTTTCTGGCCTATAATCTAGCATCTAAAGGTTCTAAGGTCGGTGATTTCGTATATCCACCAGAATATTTTAAGAATAACATGGATGGTTCTTCAGCTACTTTAGGATCGGCGTTACCGTTAATGTTCGCTGCTGTTGGCGCTACCGTATATAATATCGAGTTGCGTGAATTAGCAGGCGGATCCCTTTCTCGGGCTGGTGGCTCAGGATCTCAGGTAATCGCAAAACTAAATAACATGGTACTTCTTCGACTCCCTTCTGGGAAACTGAAAGCTGTTTCCGATAGTGTCCGGGCGCAGGTAGGGGTACCTTTACCTAATCGAAATCTTACCCATAAGATCCGGTTAAATAAAGCTGGGCAGTCTCGCTGGTTAGGACGAAGACCTTCGGTTCGAGGTGTAGCTATGAACCCTGTAGACCATCCGCATGGTGGTGGTGAGGGACGCTCTTCAGGTGGAAGATGCTCCGTTACTCCATGGGGTAAGCTGACTAAAGGTAAAAAAACAGGTAAAAAGAAAGGCAGACGCGCAGAGGTGTCGAGATTCTACAAAGTTGATAAACAGTCATAAGATGAGATCTGGTATTAAAGATTTAGTAAGTGTTATTAAGGAGGATGAATTAGGTAAGGGTAAATTTTTTAAACCCTTCTACAGAAACATGGTAAATAAAAGGAGTGATTTCTACATATGGACTAGACGTGCTCTTGTTACAGATAAGTTTGTAGGCAAGAGAGTCGCTGTTTACAACGGACGTAGATTTCTTTCCTTTATTGTACGTAAGTCTATGATAGGCTATAAGTTTGGGGAATTCTCTTTAACTAAAAAGATAGGGGCTATTCATAAGATTTATAAGAGAGCGGCTAAGCTGTCTAGAAATCGTAGAAAATTCGTAGTGCGTAAACAAAATGTAAAGAAACGTGGCCCAGCTAGATCAGGTCATTCCGATAAGTCTAGAAATAAGAAGACTATACCAGGTAAGAAAAAAACCTCTAGATTAGAGTTGAGGTAGATATAATATAGTATTATGGGATATTTTAACAATTCAAATGGTTTGCGATTGAATATAAATCGAAGTTGGAAAGCGAAAACATTCTCGTTACGGAATGAGTCGCTCTCTATTATATTCTTTCAGAGGCAGTTTTTGGAATTCTTCGAGGTATTTATGAATGTCCGTAAATTTCATAGACGAGGTATGGTTCTAAGTCATATAGTTACAAGGGTTAAAGGCGCAAATGGTCTTGAGGTGGATGTGTTTGTGTATGATCCAAGTGTTTCGAAGCACTCTAATAAAGGGTACGAGCTTCTTCTTGGGGATGGTTTCCTACCCAGAAAGATTCACCAAAGACTGAGAGATAAGTTAAAGCCCATGAACAGGGCTTTACCGCATCTATTGCGAAACACTGTAGAGGACGCGGTGTTATGCTATAGACGTTTGTTCTACGACGCTATGAGTACCTATATTAAATCGAAGTTTTCAAGGATCTACCCTAAATTAGGCCTTAATATACGTTTTATACCCTTACGCGCTAGGATGATAAATGCTGAGTTCTTAACCCGCTTCTTCCTTATGAAGTTTCAGTATAAAAGGGATATTGTCCATATAGTTAACCCTATTTCGTCTAGGTTACTTAGAAGGTTTGGGGGTGTACGGATCGATTGTAGAGGACGCTTCACTAAAAGACAGAGAGCGGGTAAGTTTAATTTCCGACATGGTACAGTTTCGCTAAATAATTTTAGCCATAGGGTGGATTACTCACAAGTAGATTTGCCCCTTAAGTATGGTGCGTGTTCGATAAAACTTTGGCTAGCTAACCGGCTAGCCTCTAAAGAGTACGGTTCTGAACAGCAGGTTACTGGATTTAACTCTTTTAATATAATGAGACTTCCTATTCAAAGACAGGACCTGTCTAAGTACACGTTAAGTTTAGGTAAGGGTAAGGTTGCACGAACCATTAATTTTAATTCTGTAAGGGTACCTTTGTCTAAAATTATAAAAATTGGTAAACTGGGTGAGCATAGATTGGCTCCTAAGAAGCGGAATGTTTTCGCTTTTACAGATACTAGCTTTTATAATCGACGTGTTAAGTTAGGGAAACAGCTTATGTCAAATGTGGTAGGCTTGCCTAAACCCGTAAAACACAAATTTTTGAACAAATTGCTGACAAGGAAAGCTCCCTCTTGGCATAGAAAGTGGGCCCCAGCTTTTAGATTTCTAACGGCTAGAGAGTTAAGTAGAAGCGTTGAAAAAGAGGTAAATAAGATAAAACGGGATAGTGTAATATATCATACCTCTAATCGTGATCTGTTGAATAAGCTTATAAGCCTGCGTAAATATAAATTTTTAAAGAAGTTTTCGAAGGAGACCCCTGGTAAGCAGTTTACTGCTCGTCCAAAGTCTGTGAAAGCGTCTAAGGTTCTGAAAAGAAAGGTTAAAGGTAAGTTGCCGGTGAAGCAGATCGTCAAAATAAAGAAACATGGCAAAACTAGTAAATAGTTCTTTAACAAGTTATTCATTAGCTACGCCTAAAGATTTTAAAGCTCAGCACTTAAAGGCGCATTATTCCAAGCCTGTTAAACATTCCGGTTTGGATAGCTCCTTCTATTCGGTGAAATTGAAGTCGGTTGAGTCAGGCGTGTTTACATATGACCATTTTTTAATGTTTAATAAATTTATAAATAAATTTAAATTCCTTAAAAAGATAAGCTATTTGAAGGTAAGGCCCTATCTAAACGCTACTAAAAAGCCAGCGGAGGTTAGAATGGGTAAAGGGAAGGGTAAATTCGATAAAAAAATAGCCCCCATAGCTGCAGGCACCGATATCCTTGAGATTCGAATTATTAGAACTGAGGATATGGGTATTGAGGATTGGAGTAAGCGTAAGGTTGTATTCTTAAAGGACTCTTTACCCGCTTTACGTAAACTATCCTGTAAACTGCCTGTTAAAACGATAGTTACTTTTAATGATTTATAAAAATAAAATAATATGGTAGTAGTTGGTACTAATATGAAAGTCATTGATAAATCGGGCGCTCTGATAGCCGAGTGTATTCGGTTTGTAGATAGAACCCGTTTCTCTTATGCAGGTGTTCGGCTATTGGTGGTCATTAAAAAATCGATGAGAGTGAGAAAAAAGAAGCGGTCCGTGCGAAAAAGTGAAATGCACATAGCGTTAGTTGTAAAACAGAAAGGGTCTGTAGCTCGCCGTATGGGTTATTCGGTTTATTTTCCCTCAACAGCAGTAATACTTTTAAAAAGGGGTGATAATACACCAATGTCCAATAGGCTTACAGGCGCTGTCAGCAAAGATTTACGCTTTCGTGATGGGTTTTCTCGCGTCTTGTCTATGGCATACGATGTATTTTAAGAATTAGCGGCAGTGGTGGTTTTGAAGAGAAATTTAAATTTTAAGCTGCCCGCTTCTAATATGGTAGTTAAGTTAAACCGTACCTATTCTTTGAGCAATAACTATAACTCATCCTTTTTACCAGAGTATCTGCTAAAAGCGGGTGGCGATAGTTCCCCGGTCGGTTCTTTACTCTATTCAGATTTAAAGGACCGTATCTCGATTCGGGTTGATTCAGAGTTTGTGGGTTCGGAGTATATATTTTTTTTAAATCTGTTTAATGCTTTCTTTGAGGCAAAGCCGAAAGACTCATTTTTTGTTTTTAAAACAGGCAAGTTCTCCTCTCTCAATACCGCGGCTCGGTTGCTCGGTTCAATAAAATTAGGGCTTAATAAAGAGACTCAGTTTCTTAATTTTATATATTTCGTTCTATTTTTTTATTTGCCTCGTCTTTCTAGTCTCGGCTCAGCTGCGCAAACATTCTCGAGTTCAGCGATTTTTCCCGATTTCTCTAGGTATGTTAATCACTTTTCTACCTTTACCAAGAAATATCCCCATTATTCGGGAATACTGAGGAAATCAGGCCTATTTGTTTTTTTAGATGATTTCAACATTAGCTTTAATTTAGCGGTGTCATCATACATACTTAAGAGTACCTACATAAGTATGAACCAAAGTGAGGATTGGTCTTTAAAGTTTAAAGTGTATTTCGGCTCCAGGGTTTCTGTAAGCTACTTTAAATTAAAGAAATCTTTTCTAAAATTTTTTGTTGTAGGAACAGGGTTCTTAGTTTAAATTGAAAATAGAAAAATAGCAAAAAAAAATGAAACGTTTAATTATAAAAGATAAAAGTATAAGGTTAAAGTATTCAAAAATCGACCCGTTTAGGTTATCGCTGAAGTATATCGTTATGTCCGACCTATACAGTTATAGAACTAGGAAGTTGGCAAACAGGAAGTTGGTGCGGTTATGTCGAAGAAATGCGAAGATAACTAAAGTGAATAACTATTGCGTTATTTCAGGGCGTTCTAAATCGGTGTATAAAGATTTTAGGCTATCCCGTATAAAATTCCGAGAGCTTGCTCGATCAGGTCAACTCTACGGGGTAACAAAATCAAGTTGGTAACATGGCTAGCGTAACAAGTATAAGAGCAGTTACAAACATCCGCAACGCCTCGTTTGCGAAATTGGGGCAGGCGGTTGTTAAATACTCGTCTATGAACATCCAGATATTAGATATTCTGGTTAAAGAGGGTGTCATACAGGGATTTCAGATAAAGGGTAACGATGTTATTGTTTCACTACTAAATTCTGAAATCGCTAGACAGAAGTTAAAAAATATTAGAGCTGTCTCTAAACCCTCAAAACAGGTATACGCAAGGCTTAGAGTTCTTAAGCATGTGTATATGAGGCTAGGCGTCTCTATCAACTCCCTAACGCTTGTAAGTACAAGTTCGGGGATTACAACGATTGAGGAGGCTGTGCGCGAAGGTTTGGGGGGAGAGGTTCTTTTCGCAGCGAATGCTTTCGTTGCGGAGGCTATGGCTTTAGCAAACTAGTTGTCACTTATTTAAGAAATGGAGAACACTATAAGTATTGCTAAATATCCTAAAGAGGCGGTAAGGATCCTACTTGGTCTAGAACAACCCTCTATTTTAGCGTTTAGTTCTAAAGAGCTTTTAAAATCCTTTATAAATATTCTAAATTCTGTATCGAATGATAAGTTGAAAATAGATGGTTTCGTATCGGAGGTTATGCTGTTCGGTGTTGGTTTCCGATTTACATCTTTTAATGAAAGTACCCTTATGCTTAGCTTAGGTTATAGTCATGAGATCTTTCTTCTATTAGGGGATAATCTAAGGTTCAAGATTTTGAAACAATACTTAGCAATATTTGGACATAACCGGGTTTTGACAACCCAGACTACCGCTAAAATTAGAAGTTTAAGGGTTCCAGATATTTACAAGGGTAAGGGTGTCCGTTATTTGAATGAGGTGGTTGCACAGAAAAAAGGTAAACAGAAACAACAAAAATAGATGGCAGTTTATATATTTAATCGTCAATTTAAAGAGTCTGTGAGACTCTACAAGGCATTGAAGAATTTCCTTGGTGTTGGAAAAACCCGTATGCTATATTTACTATCGCTTCTCGGTTTAACAAAAAGAGCGGAGGTAAGACATGTTAGTTACTATAAATCGGAGCTAGCAAGTTTTTACTTACGTCTATTGTTTATCATAGATTCTCGGTTAGTAAAGTATAGGAATTTTTACCTTTATAGGATACACCTGTCAGGTAATTATCGGTCGTTCAGGCACGAATCGGGTATGCCTTCGAATGGTCAGCGCTCGCACACAAATGCGAGTACGTGCCGAGCTCAACGCGGTAGATTCGTTGTTACTGAATTAAAAATTTAGATTATGGTAAAATTGGAGAAAAAAGTATTAGGTAGGGGCGATAAAAAAGGTTCCTTTACGAAAAATAGACCGAATAACCGTATAGGCGGTCGTTATAGAAAGAACCGTAATTTTTCGAAAGGAGGTCATAAAAGCCATAAGTATGGGCTAAAGCATAGCAGGAAACGACGGCCACGAAAGAAGTCTCGGTACCCATTCCCGGCACTGTTCGGCTATTGGAAGGACCCCAACCCTAGGACAAAGAAAGAGAAGCAGAATAGAAAGGTTCGTAATCTAAAGTTTACGAACCGGAGTATTCGAGTTTCTCGAATTGTTAACCAACGATTCCGTTTGCAAAAAGGTATTTTCGTTCTTTACAAGTACGGTATGGGTCGTTTTTTCCGAAAAGTGCAGTTTTACAGAAAAACCAATAACTTTTTGGTTCTTAAGAAAACTGCGAATAACTTTTTCGTAACTGTATTTAGACGCTCAGGCCGAATGCTGTTCTATATTTCAGCTGGAATGCTAAATTTGAAAGGTCCTCGTAGATCTACTACAGAGGCAGCTGAAAAGGTTATTGGCGCTGCTTGTAAGCGGCTTAGAAGAGGTAAGGTTAAGAATATCGGGTTAATTGTAAAGAGTCCTAATGGTAGGGTTATGAAATCGGCTGTAAGACGGTTAAATCGTTTGTATAGGGATAGATTAAACACCTTAGTTCTCTTTATGATACCTCGATCCCATAACGGAATTAGGGGAAAGAAAATAAAGAGGGGTTAAGATATCTGTTATATTTTCCAGACCCCCTTATATATATATATATTATATACATTCTTCCCCCATTCCTTACCGATTCGCTATTGTTTACCTAGTTGCAAATCTTTTTCTTATATAGGGAAAGTTTTTACTCCCGATTGGTGTGGTATTAAAAACCGTAAAGTTTGTTTTTTCAGTATAATATTAAAATATACGTAACCTCTGCTTGGAGGTCGGAACACTGGTTAATCTATGAGGTTATGTTTCAAAATAAATTATAAAACGACATCCTTCAGGTGGAGCAGTTTCAGACTCCTAAACCTCTCCTGGGAATGGATACCCTATGTGAAATTATAAAGAATTATGCTAAAGGTAATATTGAGAAATTTAAAAAAAAATAAATAAAACATGTTTGTTGTTGTAAAATTTTTACAATTCGTTGGATGTGCCAATGTCTGTTTTGTAGCTTTAAATAGCCACTATCGGTTTAGCAGCGATTATTTCAGTAATACGACGCTAATCGTAATTCTTCTAGCATTGGTTGTCCTTTCTTTTTCGAAAGAGATTTTCAGCCGTATCGGTACAGTGACGACAGAGAGTAAACCTGTCTATTATTTTTTTCGGTTTATTACAGTTCTGATTCCAGGTATTCTCTCTTCGTTGGTTGTTCTTATTCCCAAACTTATACTCATAGAAAGTCAACATATGGATTCCATGATGGTAAGGTTTACAGTTAAGATAACCCGGTTGTGGGATAAGAGCGAATTAGCAAGTTATTTGACCAATCTTGTAGAGGAGCGGGGTATTTTAAAACTTGTTTCAGATATTGACCAAAATCGTATCGTAGAGAACTCAAACTCTATGAGCGAGTTAAGATCCTCTCTAAACGCTCTTGTTAATGAGCGTTTAGAGCTTCTGAGATCGGAGATACCTGATAGAGTAATTGAAGTCCAGACTGTTGTACAGGAGCCTTCTTGGTTTTCTGAAAACATTATCCTTACAGTGACAGTTTCTGTAATCGCTATTGTAGCGCTAGCCGGTATAGGTTATCTGCTATATACAAACTCTGGTAGTTTCAATAATTCTGAGCCTACAACAACAGGTACGGGATCGATAGATGACTCTAATCTTCGTGATATTGAGGCTAGGGTGGCTGAGATAAGCGCTCTCGTAAAGTCTAACCCTGCTGTAAATGTGGATGAGATTGTTGAGGCCGCAATAAATAAGGTAGATACGGAGTTGTCGAGACTCGATGCGACCGTAATCGCTTTCGCTAGATCAGGAAATAGTGTAATAAAGAACACTCGAAGTATAGATAACTTGTCGATACGGGTTAACAATTTATCTAAATCAATCAACGAGTTAACGACTACGGTAGGTATTATCTCAAAAAAGACGGTAAATCTTGAAACCAGTATGAAAAATCTCCGTGCTAACGCTGACAAAGTTAATCAAATTTCAGAGGATGCTTTTTTAAATAAAACGATGCAACTTGTCGACGAGAAAATAGTTGACAAGGCTACCTCTTCCGGAGCCGACGTAGTCTCGAACGAGCTTAGCGGTCGACTAGATGTTCTTAGTAAAAAGTTAAATAAAGAAGCACTCCTATCTCGAGAGTCAGCGAGAAGATTTAGCGATAGGGTTGGGGCTCTTGAGAAGTCGAATTCGAGCGCGTTGGAAACTAACGCCTCTTTTGTTAAGATAATGGTGGATGCGGCTAAAGAGGAGATACTAGGATCATCCGAATTCGTAGCTATGGGAATTCTTATGGGGAATGAAACTATTCGTGAAATGTTGGTGAATGAGGAGGTTAAGAATCTTATTGGCGACATAAAGAAAAAGGGATAAGGAACTCCTCTAAACTCTAGAGGTGTATGTCTCCTCTGTCTTTTTTTATAAAGAAATTAGGTAAATTTAATAATAAAGTTACCATTCTACTGAAAACCGTAAAGTTTGCTTGTCTTTATGTGTGCTATGTTGTTACAGAGTGGTGTACCGTGCCTATTAAAATTTAAGTGCTCCATTTTTGGTAAAAAATACCTAGTTGCAAATCTTTTTCTTATATAAGAAAAAGATAATCTTCCGGTATTCGATTTTAATTGAAGGTAGTTCGAGTCTGCCCTTGAACCTACATAGAAAGTAGGCTATGCACGGGTGGTAGGGCATAACTTTTGCATAGTTCTCGATCTTTGTGGTGTGGTATAATTGGTTAGCATACCTGTTTTGGGAACAGGAGATGTGGGTTCGAGTCCTGCCACCCTGATCCTTTCGTGTAATAGGATCCCTCTGTTATCTTTTTTATCGGAACGGTACGCCTATGATAACATCTCACCGCTTTGAAGTTAAGTTCTTTTTCTGTGCTATTTACCGAATGCTTTTTTCTGAGGCTTCTCCCTTAAGTGCGAGACCCCTACCCGTTTTCTGTGTTACTGTACTTATCTTTACAACTTTGAGTCTTACTTTCCTAATCCTATCATACGTCAAAGAGCCTATCCTATCGGTTATACCCCCTTTCCCTCCATTATGGAACTATCTTTTAGCTAAATCAGGTTGTGAGTCATATGTGTTAAAAGTTTATCTAGGCGTCCTTTACTTACCCTTCGGTATCATATTTAGTCTAATAATTAAATCGTATGAACCGTTCTTTGCTGTCGTAGTATATTTTATCTATCAGGCTATTATCCTATTTCGGAGAATTCGGTTATTAAGCAGGTTATTAAATAAAGTATACGATCTCTGCTCTAGCGATTTGGGAGTGAAAGAGTATGTGAAAAGAGACTACGGCCACTTCGTTGGCCCATCGTGCGCAAAGGGGCTAAGATCTGAGGAAACCTGCGTCAAAATATCACCCACCATTAAGATCAACTGCTTGTCGTTAAGCGAGCTAGTAAAAGCAAATGTCGCTGCCACGCGGTCGCTCCCTTTTGTAACAGCGAAAAGCCTAGCGTGGTTCCGAGCGCCGTTGAAGAAAAAAGATAACGAATCTCGAGCTTCATCCTTGAGTTCTTTGGGTAAGCGCAAAAACTCTTCTGAGTTAAACAATCTATTTCTACACTCAGCTTCTTTGTAGTTAAGCATAAGTAGGGCTTCTTTATGTTGTTTATAGGGTGACAATATTCCGTATGACATCCCGTTTGGTCTTTTAATAAACATGCCCTTTTCCGCGGCATGTTTAAAGGCCATCATAGACAATACGAAGTGGCCGATAAACAGCAAGCTGTTGTTTCAGGTTTCGCTGTTTTCTGCAATGATGATAGATATCTTGTAAAGGACCTTGTTGGCAAAAACGTAAATCCAAAATTTACTGAGGGGGGTAACTTGGAAGCGTTAGGTCGTGTAGTAAGGCCTTTTGAAAGCATTTTAAAGGGGGTTAATAAGCTTGAGGGTAAACCTCTCCTTCAGCACCAAGCTATTGCACATTTTAATTCTTCGGGTGAGAAGTCTGTTATACCAGACTCGATTAACATATTTGATTCCCTAGACTAAGGGTAATAAAAGGCTTGTTTAAAAATAAAATAATATGGTTAACTTAGATAATAATAACAACACAATTATAGAGAATGTCGAATATCTCGATATGATGGACCCAAAGAACTCTTGGTATTTCGATGCCGAGAGATTCGATGTTAATTTTCCTTTAGTAAGGAGTTATAATGGAGGGGCGCCAGACCTCTTTAGGCGATTGTTTTCGGCATGGTGTGAGTATTGGGACGGGGTGTTTGCCTACTATAGCAGTATTCCGGGTATGGCCTGTATATGCTTCGTTGTCGATACTCCCGATATGGGTGATGATTCTACCGAATATTATCACATAAATGATGTTTTTCGGCGACGTATTGCTGATCACTTCAATTATGAATTTCTCTTCCAGTCGAAGCAGGCATTACCAGACGGTAAAAAAATTACCTATTTTTTAGTGGGCCTGGAACATAAAGGCAACCTAACCGATATAAATGAAAGATTCTATCTTAAAAATAGTCATTACTCTTTTGGTCTATTTGACCGAACCGATCTTTGTCCGCATACTCAACTTATAATCTCTCGTGACTGGGGTATCCTTAAACGGTATTTCTTCTTTATGATTAGAAATCATCAATACAAAAACTCCGAATTTGTGTATGTCCTTGAAAAAAGAAAGGACGGCCAATACTAGAAGAACTGTAATTAAAACAGCATTAGAGAAATACCCGTTACTGATATCATAGGTATTGTTATATAGCATCAAAGTAACATTGGTGCCCCCAAATAATCGCAGTAAATACATAGTGCTATTTTATACCTAGCTTCATACCTTAATTTCTATTACTTAAAATTTTTCTTTTTATACAGGGGTCTTTTCGATTTCTAGCCCACACCTTATCTCTAACCTGTTCTGAGAAACCCTCTTCGCTGTACTCTTTACAACTGAACCTGTGATCTTCAGGCAGATAACTAAATGTAGTGTCATCTAAATCTGTGAACCGATGTAGTCCGTTACCGTTATTTTTTTCAAGGACATTTTCAATCTATTGGTATAGTTAATACGAATATCTCTGTAGAAAAATCTTATGCGGCTTACTGCTCTTATTAGTTTCCGGTGTACTGTCATCATTGATTCTCCTGATACCTAAACTTCTGTTTGCAGAGAGTCGGAGATTAGATTCATCACCTCTGGAATTTACGGCCCGGATAACCTGCTTATAGGATAAGAGCGCTTAGAGTTTTGTTAGGGGATGGGACTATACAGAATATTTTAAGTGCTCCGAAAGATTTTAAAAAGAGAGCTTGATCCACGGACAGGTCGGGATACAAACCTATAAAATATTCTCACTCCGTTCGCCTATTTTATAGGTTTGTGTATACATATATATATGTATATATGTATATATGATTATTACTATTCTATTCCTTAGTTTCTTGGTTTTCGGACCCCCCCCCCCCCCCCCCCCCCCCTCTTATATAAGAAAAAGATTTGCAACTAGGTATCTCGATGGAGGAAATAAACGAACTTTTCTTTACAAAAATGTGCAATTGGGGCTATTTTTGTAAAGAATCCTTATTTTTTATATCTCCGTAACAGGCAAAAGGCGAGCAGAGGGGATCGAACCCACATTTTCAACTCCACAAATTGACACTTTAACCGTTAAGTTATGCTCGTCTAGGCCTTTTTCCATAGTTTAACGGTAAAACACACCGCTCATAACGGTTGTAATGTAGGTTCGATTCCTGCTGGACCAACCCCATAATCGCTACAAAAACTATAGGTAAAAATCTTTTTCTTATATAAGAAAAAGATTTTTTTGTAGGTTGTGTGGATTATTTAGATAGTGGTCTGAAAAATAGTTAGTAGAGGTAGTTTGTAACAAAACAGTAAAAAGATTTATAATTACTTCAGCGCTTATATACTTAGCCTAGGTGTAGTCACCTATTTTATCAATGTTATCTATAAACCGAATTAATTCGGTTGACTACGCTGCTATCTTTTTAGCCTTTAATAATAAAAATATAATATAACAATAAATTATAAATATGCCACAATTAGATATAATTACATTTTCGAGTTCATATGTTTGGTTTCTATTTATAACACCTCTCTTAATTGTTAAGTTTATAGGGGTTATAGTTATCCTTTTACGCTTTATTATGTTACTTGTTTCGATTCACGATATAATGTCCTCTATTCTTAAGGGTTTCTACGATAAGCATACTCTATTTTTTATACCGTTAAAATGTTTCTTAGCTATGTACGGTTCCTATATAGTGATGTTTACGATGATTCTCTACTTTTACACTGTAACTTTTCCTGCTATTATTGCCCCTACTTGGCTTCCTTTCGTTGTTGTTATGAGATTGAATGCTATCATTAGACGATCTAAACAGTTCTTGAACTATTTAGAGAATAGACGAACATTGAAGCTTGAGTTGGAAATAGAACAACTATATCGAAAGAAACAATCGGAGACATTTTTGCTGGCAGGTGGCTGGTCATTAGTTTCAAGTTCTACGGTAGATAAGTTCGCAGTTGGCCGAAAGGCCGCTAAAATTCAGGGCATTGTTCAATTTCCTCCTCTTTCAAGCCATAATCCCCGTTTATATGAGAAGAATAATGTATTAGCGATCGCAGAGTCGAGTAGGCTTGGTCAGCATGTGTCTAAAACAACAGGGCTATCTCTTGATAGCCAGACGGTGAGAGAAGTAGTAAGAGGCGCGTTGGCTAGACGTAATCATGCTAGACTTGGTATATGGAATAAATATAGCGATCTCTCAATCACTTACGGGCTTTCTACTAAGAAAAATTTTCGCCCTAAAGTTTCTACGTTTAATAATTATGAAGGATCAATTACTGCGGTTGATGTAAGTATAGAAGAGTTAGGTAACTGTTTTATCAAAGGCAAGACCGGCCCCCAGTATCTTATAACGAATCCCGTTCAGATACATCCATCGAGCGGTAATATGATGTCTGTTAATGAGTTTATTGAACAATTTCCCTATATTAGTGATGAATTCTTTTATGACCCAGCTCTTAGGGCTGCTTTATTAAGATTGTCGGATCAGTGCGGTGATTTTCTTTGGCAACTTAACGGTCTTTCGCTCGAGGAGCGTTGCCGGTTTATAGCTAACGCGAAGACTCAAGGTTTGCCTAAAGATATTAATGACTATAGTACGGTTAGTAATTCCGATTACGAGGGCGTTATTACGGTTGTAATGGATCTTTTTTCTTAGGAAACTGATATATTTTTATATATGTATAAAATTATAAAATAAATAAATTATAAATAAAATGACAAAGATTGAGAAATTTAACTATTTTGGTTTAAATGACACCAGCAAGTCTTGGTATTTTGATGCGGAACGGTTCGATCCTAATTTTCCTTTGGCCTGCAGTTATAAGGAAGATATTGGGTTGGAGGGTCTTAGCCGTAACATGTTGGAGGTCTATAATTATTTTAATATAGTGTCGGAATATTACAGATCCCAAAAAGATTATTGTGTAATTATAGTTGAATCTAAGTTTCCAAATGAGTATTTAGATTGTAGGGTTGACGGTAAAGGTAATCTGATCGATTCTGAACTGCCCGAATCTTTTAAAAAACATCTACGCGACAGCTTTCCAGACTATGATGAGAATGAGCCCATAAATCCTGTTTCTAGTTTAGAGGTTGGGTCTTTAGCGAGTAATGTAGAATTTTTCCCGGACCGTAAGTTTAAGTTTCGGTTGTGTGAACGGATAGGAGATCACTACTACCTCCGTTTTATTTTCTGTGCTGAACATGATTCCCTTGAGGACTTTAAGTCTAAATTCTTTTTTTCAGAATTACGTAGTTATTATCCTTCGTGGTCTTTAGAAACCACCGGTTTTCCCTATCTCCAAACTATCACTACTCAGGACTGGGGTTTGATTAAAAAATACCTCTTTTTTATGATTAGAAATCATCAATACAAGTACGCAGAGTTAGTCTACTACTTAAAACAATTAGCGAATGGCGGCTACTACTATCCTGAGTATGCCGATGATGATACCCTTGATCTGTTTTGTGGATTGCCTGAGGATCTTCGTAAATCGTCTGAGAAGCGGATTTCCCGCGGCATTGCTAGTTGCGAACTTATGGAAAGAGGGGATGGTTTGCTTCGAGGAGGTAACCGATAATAAATATTTCGTATGGAATTAGCGCTCCCTATTTTATCAATGTTATCTATAAACCGAATTAATTCGGTTGACTACGCTGCTATCTTTTTAGCCTTTAATAATAAAAATATAATATAACAATAAATTATAAATATGCCACAATTAGATATAATTACATTTTCGAGTTCATATGTTTGGTTTCTACTACTTTTTTTCGGTTTCTTTTATGCCTTTATATCGATCTTTTTACCAAATATCTATTTTATTTTCCGAGTTCGTGAAGAGTCTTTAAACGGTTTAGAAAATTTTATCACTTTTGCGGAAACATTTAATAATACTTTGGACAAAGCCGATTTCGCGGATACAGAATCTTTAGGTATCGAGTTTGCAACTAAAAAAGGATCTTTAAACTTAAATCCGACTAAGCTTTTTCAAAGCTCAGTTTCGGTTTATACTAATTTGATCGATGCGCTTCATTTAGAGAGTAAAAATTATGCTGCGGCACAGCAACATGGTTATTATCTACTGGCCTACTCCTCTTTGATTCCTCTATTTTCGACGCTAACGTTTTTTGTTTCGAACTACCGTTCGTTAGTAAAGGACTAATCTATTTTTTATCCCGTTAGTATGATACCTACTATTTTAATTAGCGCCTATAGGTCCTTTTTCAAAATCCGCTTTAGCGCGGTTACCTATCTGTTAAACCCTAGTTGTAGGTTCTATTTTATGTTTATTGCCCGTTTCTTATTTATTTTTCTGATTCTTTCTGTTATTGTGTGGTTACCTCTAATAATAGATGTAGATCGTTATATAAACCCGGATGAGGGGCCTCTGCTTCAACTTTTTGCCCTTACCTCGATTTTGGATTACTTCTCTTATTTTCTTTTCTCCTCTGCAGAGGATAGTTCCGAGGCCGCTAGTATGTGTTTTGAGTCTGATGATCCCTATTCCGATCCTATAGGTATATCTATGGCTTTTTATCAAACGGATCTGTTCGACATGGATTCCGATTATGAAAATTTGGAGGAGGAGTGGGAGGTTAATTCCCGCCCTACCTATTTCGTTGAGACTGAGAAGGGTATGTATGTAAGGTATAGTTCCTTAAGGGAAGGCTTCTCCGGATCGCCGCCGCTGCATATCGACAAGGATACGGAATTGGTAGAGAAGCATTTGAGCCTGTTAGTAGAGGATTATGATTTTAATCTGAATCAGCTATCCTCTATAGAGCGTGTGTACAGATCCGGCTTCTTCGATTATGGATATGACTATGATTCCGTACCAAACACCCTTCTAGAGAAGAAAGAATTTTCACTATCCCCCATATCGGAGACCGACTTTGATTTGAGGGAGTCTGATGAGGATACGGTGTTTGATGATATTATCACTGTTGAACTCAATAAAGCTGATAAAGAGGAGACAGCTATTATATCAGGCATGGACAATTCGATCCTAGGCTTAGAGAATGTTGACTTAAACTTTATTAATTATGCAAATGAGTATTCAATCGATGTTTATGAAGATATTTTACAACCGAATGTTCGGATATCCCCGGACGACGGAGAGTTTGTTATAGATCACTCTACACCGGAGGATATGTAATCTTAAATATAAAACTGTTCTGTTAAAAAAATATAAAAAATGTTAATTTTAAATACCGTAGTGATACTATTCTCAACGTACCTTTTTTGGTTCTTTTACTATTTCTCGTTTAATGAGAACTTTCTATTGATATTTTTCCTTTTCTTTTTCTTCTACGTTGTGTACTCGAATGGTTTAAGTTTGATAATGGGTATGTTGGATAATAGTTCGTTAGAGACTTATCTAAATTTTAAACAACAGATCTCTAATGCGCTTTCTCGTCTGAATATAGTCCGCAGCAAACTTTTACTTTTTACTACTACAACAGATAATGTTTTAGAGTCGTTAGAAAGTTTCGTAAACTTTCAGTTGGTTTTTTTGTCTTTCGCAGGACAATTTAACGATTTGCTTTATAAACAGCTTATCTATTCAAACTTAACGAATATGGTAACGCTTCAGAATATGTTTGTTAAATCTGAAGTTTTAGGGCTAGTTAGCGCTGATGTAGCGGCTATCGAATTCGAATCTTAGTTTCTGCTTTAAGACCTCCCTCTAAATTTCCTGTAAAACAACGATTAGCTTAATTGGTTAGAGCGCTTCTCTTACAAAGAAGATGTAACGGTTCGATTCCGTTATTGCCCTTATAGGATACGGAGTATAGCTTAATTGGTAGAGTGCCGGTTTGTCGTACCGCGAGGTATGGGTTCAAGTCCCATTATTCCCATTTTCGAAGCGTTGAAATTAAATTAAATTGAATAAAAAAAAATTAAAATAAAATGGCTATTGAATACTATAAAATACTAATTGATATTTTCGTTATTTTTGTTGTTTCTGTTGTATTGTTTAGCCTGTCATATTTTCTAATTCTAAAACAGTACGATGTAGAGAAGGTGTCTACGTATGAGTGTGGTTTTGATCCCTTCTCTGATTCCAGGGAGGTTTTTGAGGTCCGTTTCTACCTTGTAGCTATTCTATTTACTATTTTCGACCTTGAGATAATGTTCCTTTTTCCATGGTCGGTTTCCTTGTTCTGTCTCGATTACTTTGGTTTAATCGCCATGTTCCTATTCCTTTTTATACTGATAGTCGGATTTTTGTATGAATGGATGAAAGGGGCCCTTGATTGGGAATAATTTTTACACATGCGATACAATTTAAATAAATTAAATTATTTTATTAATTATGTTACAGAACTCCTTCCTAAGTATTTAGAGAGTGTTCATGTGAACCGCAATGCTATCTTCCTAACTGTTTCGAAAGAGAATATTGCTATGGTTTCCGTTGTATTGCGCCACCACCTAGGTTTCCGCTTTGACTCTTTGTTGGACATATGGGCGATCGATCGTCCTGCAATGGAGGAACGTTTTAAAGTAGGTTATAATTTTTTGAGCGTTTTCTATAATTTTCGAGTTATTGTTTACACCACTATTGCTAAAGATCATTTTTTAGACTCGATGACGTTTCTATTCCAATCTGCAAATTGGTTGGAGAGGGAGGTATGGGATATGTTTGGAATATTTTTTATAAACCATCCCGATCTTCGTCGTATTTTGACCGATTACGGTTTTACCGGTTTTCCGCTTCGTAAAGATTTCCCTTTAAGCGGGTATACGCAGGTACGTTATGATGAGGAGAGCAAAAAGGTTCTTATGGAACCTCTAGAGCTATCTCAGGAGTTCCGTTATTTTAATTTCTCAAGTCCCTGGGAGGATCTTTCGTAGAACGGTTCCGCCACCACCCATAAGAAGTTAGAAACGGTAAATATAAAATAGTGTTATGATCGCCTTTCTTAATAAATTTTTTGTAGACAAGTTTTTTATACTCTATTTTTATATATCCAGTTCTGTTACCTACGACTTTTATATCACGATATTCCTTAACCTTATCGCTATTTTCTATTTCCTTCTGATGCTTTATGTCCTTAATTTTATTGCATTTTTGAGAAACAATTTCTTTAATGATTTGCGTGTGACAAAACTTATAGGCTATCTCTTAGGATTGTCCTTGAAGCATGATCCGGAAAGGTTTAAGCAGATTATGGGGGCACTAGCCTACTATGGGTACACGGTTTTAACTGTGCTGGAAGTTTCTATAAAAAGTAGCTTTCTGGTTATTATCGGTTATTTTGTGACTAAGGCTCCTTTTATTAGCTTAGATCCCAGTCCTATATCAAGCTGGAAATTTGCGGACCTTTTCTCGAAATCGCGGTTCTACAGTTACAGGCCCTGGACTTCGAGCCCTAGCCGCTCGTATCGTGGATTTAGTTCAGGTAATTTCGCTGGTGAAGGGGTTTGGTTTGGGGATGATACCGATAATGTTGAAGCGTTCGACTCTCGATATTTGCCCTACTCTAAAGATTTCGATCATGAGGACATTTTCCTTAGACCGGGAGGTATAGGACTTCGTCTTAGAACTCGAGCTAGGGCTCTTTCTAAATTCTCTGTTATAGGAACTATTAGCTCAAACTGGACCCGCCACCTTCTAGGTTCTAGACGGGATATGGGCTCTATTAATAAAGTGAGTGCTCCGCGGCATAGGTTAGAAAGGACCAAACTTTACTTCTCTAGAAATAAGTCCTTAGAGCTGAAGTCTCCGATTCATATGCCGTTCTCCTACTATAGATCGGAGGATGATTGCTATCCTATCTCCACTAAAGGGGGTTTTCTCTCTAGGTTGTATGTCCCTGGCTTCGGCTCTAAAGCTCGCAAGCATCTAATGCATGTAAAGAGCGCTATTCCGCGATATAACGATCCTGCAAATAACCGTCAAAAGTACTCTATAAGTGCCTTTGCTACGATAAACCATGTTTTGGAAACGGAACCCTACTTTAAGGCCCGTGAGCAAGAGAAGATAGAGGTAGATAAAAACACTAATATGCCTGTTGAAAAGGATCTCTATAGGGACTATAGGGATAGAGATTTTGAAAAAACTGCAGAGGTTCTTCAGAGCAAGTGGTTGGATTACGTTGAACGTGTAGACTCTTTAAATGTGAAGGATCCAGCTAATTACTTGAGCCCTAAAAGATTTAATCAGTCCTATAGTAAATTGAAGAACCTGATCGAGGAGCGTAGTCGCGGAGCTAATGGGTATGAGCTGCCGAATAAGGAACCTAGGGTGTTAAATGACGAGGAACGTTCGCTTATTACCTATTTCCGATATCTTACGAACGATCCTTCCGACGTTGAAAAGGGTTCTATGAATAGTAGATACACTTTGCTTCTTAACCGGAATACTCCCTTTAGGCCCCTTATTATTGATAAAGAGGCAAGTCCTCTCTATACCCATACCTTTGATAATAAATTTAGCTCTATTCATAATTTGCGTGGAAGGCATGTGTATCGTAGAAGTTTGTTCGATTTTGTAAACATACGGGTTTTAGAGTACTTAAGATCTTTCTCCGATTTCTTCGGTTTTAACATTGAGTCGAGTAATAAGGCCCCGACTAATTCAGCTCTTGATAGTAACTCACATGAAGAGTTATTCGGGTTTATGATAAATGACCGTGAAAAATTCTATAAGAAGGTATTTAAACAAGGTACTGTCGATGAGGATAACAGACCGGCGCAGTTTAGGGGGAGAGAGAGTCTCGACCTGAATTATGCGACCGCTGGATCGGTGTTTCGGTATTTTTTTGACAGCAGTTTGCCTGCAGCTAAGGAACGGGTTTTTGGGAACTCGTTTGTTGGTAAAGATGCTGACGACCATGAGTCTGAATCTCTCCTTTTTGATGATGCTTCTGATGATCGCATAAGAGTTAATATGGGTGTGTATGTACATAAAAAATTACGGGCGAAGGATTCTTGGATAGATCGTAAAGATTTCTATAATATAGGAAATATAGGGTTTCTAAACCAGTATGGTAGAATGGTTTATCAATTTGTGCTTGATCACTTTACCTACTGGCTCCGTATAATTGCTAGCTTTGCTGGCTATAATTATTATGTGCCACATTTCCCCAATCCCGTTTCTCGCATAGCAGATAAACCTACAGGACTTAACCCGTATGTGATATTTTTTAAAACTTTTTATTTTTTTAGAAAATGTTTTCGTGTAATACTGTTCGGTTTCCTGTCTGATAGAGGAGTTTCCGGTACTAAGGTAAGCTGTGGTTTAGAGAGTAGTTCAGAATCCTATTCGTTTAGTGAAACGTCCGATTTTACTCTATTAGCTCTAAGAAAAACTCTTTTTTCCTACTTTGCTCGTCTCGTAAGTTTATCATTTATTTTAGCCTTAAATGGGTTCTTGGTCGGCTCTAGTGCTGTTTTGAATTTTACTTTGAATCACACCACCGCGTCTGTTTTTATAATTCTTCTAGCCGCCGTTTCTATGTTTAGGATTAGGTATTCTTATGAATTCGATTTTAATAGAATATTTTTTAAATCCAAATCTCCTTCTTTTACTACCAGGTTGTTTGGGTTCTTAGCGAGGGCTGTGCGACTTATAAAAGCACCGTTTAGCATTATTACAAAATCTATAGGGGTGTTAATTCGGTTTTTTTCAACTAGTAATATGCAGCCCCCGAGAAAGCCTAAGGAAAGTACAGAATCCTACCATGCGCAGCTTATAAAGGAGCAAGAGGTTGTAGCAAATGTATTGAGTTTCTTTAGAGTTGATAAAATTCGTAAAATACTAAACAGGTTTGGTATTTTAAGGTCCCGTAACAAAGCCGATTTTGAGGGTTACAATAAAAGTATCTTCGAGATAATATGGCCTAAATCGCTTAGTAAAAGAGGATCGGCTGCCTACAGGGAAATCTCTTCTTTGAGAAGTCGACTAGCTTTACGAATAGAGAAATGGTTTAATTTCTCACGACGAGCTGATAAACCGGTGGTGGCTTACAAGCGCTTACATGACCTATTTCTGTTGCGGCGTATTAAGGCAAAATTTATTAGGGTTAAGGTTAAAAAAGAGAAAACCGTTTATTTCTCATTTGAACCTACACCGGAGTTCTTGCGTGCTAAGCATTCCGTTATGACTGCCGTTAATTCGCTGCAGACTTTAATTTTGCAGATTAAGGAGTTAGCTAAACGGAATCGAGGCTTTAGGGAAGGTTTATCTGGAAGCCAGCAGAAAAGTAAAAAAGGATTAAAGAATAATATCCGAAAGGTAGCAGAGTCTGTTACACGAGCTTCCGGTAATGCGGTTAGCTCTATAAAGTGGAAATTAACCGAATGGATAAATAAACAATAAAAAAATGGTTGATAATAAAATAAATTATACTAACTCTTCAAGCGTAGTTGCAGATCAACTGCCTAGTTTTTTTTTAAAGAATTTTAATATGAATTTTGGCCCGCAGCACCCCGCTGCGCACGGTGTTTTACGATTAGTTTTAGAATTGAATGGTGAGGTTGTTGTTAAAGCTGATCCACACATAGGCCTTCTTCACCGAGGTACGGAAAAACTTATTGAATATAAAACTTACCTTCAAGCATTACCTTATTTTGATCGCCTAGATTATGTTTCTATGATGGCTCAGGAGCATGCGTATTCGTTAGCGGTTGAGCAGTTGCTAGACTTGGACGTGCCCCGACGTGCTCAGTTTATTCGCGTACTTTTTAATGAGATTACCCGCTTACTAAACCACCTTCTAGCGATAACAACCCATGCTATGGATGTTGGGGCCTTAACGCCGTTTCTGTGGGCTTTTGAGGAGCGAGAGAAGCTAATGGAGTTTTATGAAAGGGTTTCAGGAGCTCGGATGCACGCTGCCTATATTCGTCCCGGAGGTGTTGCTCAGGATCTTCCCATCGGTATACTTGATGATATCTATACCTTCTCTAAACAGTTTTCATCCCGTATCGATGAGATTGAGGAGCTGCTTACGAATAACCGAATTTGGAAACAACGTGTTGTTGATGTTGGTGTTGTTACGCTTAAGGATGCTTTAGATTTTGGGTTCACTGGGGTTATGATAAGAGGTTCCGGTTTAGCTTGGGATTTGCGAAAGGTTTCCCCTTGCGAAGTTTATGGTGAACTCGATTTCGATATCCCGGTGGGTAATTTCGGTGATTGTTACGACCGTTACCTGATACGGGTTGAAGAGATGAGACAAAGTTTGCGTATTATAGAACAGTGTATAAATCTTATCCCTGAGGGTTACTATAAATCGAATGACAGTAAGGTCGTACCCCCTTCTCGTAGTATGATGAAACATTCTATGGAGTCTTTGATACACCACTTTAAACTGTACAGTGAAGGGTTTACCGTTCCTAAGGGTGAAGCCTACGTATCTGTGGAGGCTCCGAAAGGGGAGTTCGGTGTTTTTTTGGCTTCTGATGGATCGAATCGCCCGTATAGATGCCGTATAAAGGCGCCTGGGTTCTTACACCTACAGAGTTTAGAGTTTATGAGCAAAGGTCATATGATCGCGGACCTAGTAGCTATCTTGGGTACCCAAGATATAGTTTTTGGGGAGGTAGATCGGTAATAGCTCTGGTTAATAAATTTTGGATAATTTTTCGAACAGATGGAGTTTTTTATGACATTAGTTTCGTTAAATCCTGAAACTTATGAAACCCTCGCTTTCTTTTACAGCCTCTTAAAGGAGCTTATAAAGTATCTGTTTTTCTAGTGACCCTCTTAAAGTTTCGGTTTTTTAGAATGTTAAAATCTTTTTCTTATATAAGAGAAAGATAAATTTGTAGTTTAATTGGATAAAATTCTATACTTCGGATATAGCGATCCATGTTCGAGTCATGGCAAGCCTAGGTTTCTCTTATTTAAATTCTTTACTCACTTGCAGTATCATGTTTTTCACACCATTAGAGCAATTTGAAATTTTACTTGTATTACCCGTTAATTTTTTCGGATTATTCGACCTGTCGATTACTAATATGACGGTTTATATACTACTAGTGTGTTTAGTTATCTCTTTCTTTTTATGGTTTACTTCTCTTTATAATCCTGAATTTATTCCGGTAAGGTTTCAACTGGTTTTCGAGGCACTTTATAAATTCGTATTGGATATGGCTAAACAACAAGCTGGTCCTAAAGCGATCCGTTACTTTCCGTTGTTATTGTTTACGTTTATGTTTATACTTTTTTCGAACTTTATCGGGCTAATTCCTTATAGTTTTACTGTAACGAGTCATGTTTCTATAGTGTTCGCTTTGGCGCTTTCTTTTAACGTAGCTATGGTATTTATAGGATTCTACTATAACGGTTTAAAGTTTTTAATGCTTTTTGTTCCTGGGGGTACTCCAGCTGCACTGCTTCCGTTGGTAGTTGTAATCGAATTTTTCTCTTATCTTATAAGAACCGTTAGTCTGTCTATTCGGTTATTCGCGAATATGACTGCAGGACACACTCTTCTGCACATGCTTGTTTCTTTTGCGTTAACGTTCCTAAATGCTAATGCCTATTTGATGTTTGTTTTCGCTTCGTTATTGACGTTTGCTATTCTAATCCTTGAGTTTGGTATTGCGTTTCTTCAAGCCTATATATTTGTTATCCTACTTTTTATATACTTGAACGATTCGTTTCACCCAAGTCATTAATATTGAATAGGGTCCAATGAAAAAGCTATATTATGACATAGTATGTTCTATAGCCGCTTCTGTGCTATTTACCGACTGCTTTTTATGCGGTCTGCTCTACGGAATTAAAGATTGGATTACAGTCGCTTTGTTACGTGTATACTCTAATCTGAAACATCCGCTAAATAAATTAAAGAGCTGTTTCCTTCTATCCGTTCAGTGATAGTGTAAAAAATAGTCTCCTTCTTTGATCCTAGAATTAAGAATCCTCATAGTGTCGTAGCTAATACTCTTATCCTTTTTGCTCTTACGCCAGCCTTTCTTACGCATTAATTTTTACTGCCTTAAAGATTCCTGTTATATTAAATTCCGATAGAGCTATTTTTAGCTTACCTCCCTATTTTCGGATTGGTTAAAATATTGGAAGCTATATTTACTACTTGTTGGAAAATTTAGTTGTTTACAGGAATTATTCTTTAATTAAATACTGAGGTACATCAGTTATTATAAATATTACATATTTATAGAGAAATACATATATAGAAAATAGAAATTATGGTTGTTGGTGTACCACTACTTTATGCCTTATTGCCGCTTACCGTACCAATAGTCGGTTGTGTAACTATATCATGGACTTTACGGCTATTACGTTTTTTAGGGTTAAGCTACATTACCGGCACGGTAGCTTTAAAGGATTTAAGAGAAAGGCATGACAACCTCTTTTTTAATCTTAAGTGTTTCTTCGCCGTGTTCGGTTTCTCTTTAGTGATGTTTCTAATTTTTCTTTACTTCTATACTTCGGCCTTTCCTGTTATCGTTTCCTTCGCCAGGACTCCTTTGTTTTGGTTTGGTAAAGTTATTTTGTTAGCTAGACTTTTGAACAAATTTATTGTTTATAAAGAGATTAAAAAGCTAGATAGCTCTATAACGGTTCGAGAATACCTATTTGCTAGTGGCCCGCTGGTATTGTTTTCGGGCAAAGTAGCGCCTTTTGGAGCTAATACTTTATTAACCACACCAACCCAATTTGGGGTAGCTGATTATGGAGAAAGGTCAGTGCTAATGAGCAGGTCAAGGAGTCTAGCGGATCGTCATGGGAATATGGTGGCTGAGCTCAGCAATATCTCATCTCGGAGTAGGGATATTAAACGTATGAAGGTTTATTTTGAGGCGGTAAACACCCATTTCGGCGTGGCTATACATTATCCTGGCAGCAAATATATGTTCACTTGTGGGGCCACCAGCGATGGCAGTAAGGTTTCAGAAATATTTCCTTATTACGACGCGCACCTTAGAAAGATCTTCGAAGGTAAAACAGAGTTTGTGAATATCAATAATCGAATATTGGCTGGTTTTTCCGAAAAAGGCCAGTCTATTGTAACAAACGCTATTCAACTTAGGGAATTTGTTGGCGGCAATGTTGTGCGCATTAATGCGCTGGACTATGAGATGCTTAGTTTATTAAATTTTGACTTGTTTGGTAAAGAATTGTCGGGTTTGATGGGGTGCATAGAGTCGAGGAATAAGGCTATCTTCACGGAGATAAACTCTTCTACTAGCGAAGAACAGCTATTGGCAATTCTTTCTAGGATAAACCGTAGCGGCTTTACTAATATAGTTGATTTAAGAATGGTTGCTGGTAAGCTCCCTAACTGTATTTCTATTTTAACCGGCCTTCCTTTATAAACATATTGTAAATATGGTTAGTAATAATAACAACACAATTATAGAGAATGTAGAGTATCTCGATATGTCAGATCCTAAAAACTCTTGGTACTTTGATGCCGAGAGGTTTGATCCCAACTTCCCCTTGGTTTGTAGCTACAAAAGTTGTCGTATTTCTGAGGAGATTTATAATTATTTCAACGTGGTTTCAGAACATTACAAAGTTCAGGATAATATCTATGTTCTGGTTGTAGAGTCTAAGTATCCGAACGGTCTTACCAATTTTTATGTTGACGGCGATAAATTGGTGGAGTATTCTGTTCCACCTGCCGATCTAGAGTTTGAAATAATAAAGAAAGATCGCGTGTCTGATCCCTTCAGGTATGATTCTGATTTGTCTCAAGGTAGGTATTTATTCCCTGAACGTAAATTTATGTTTTCTTTAAGAGAACGGATAGGTAATATATTCTATACCCGATTCCTGTTCTGTACTAAATTCGATGGTTCGGTTGAGGAATTAAAGTCGAAATATTTCACCTTTCCCGACACGCAACTTATCCCTAATCGCGGTTTTCCGTACCTCCAAACTATCACTACTCAGGATTGGGATTTGATTAAAAAATACCTCTTTTTTATGATTCGAAATCATCAATATGAGTATGCAGAATTAGTCTATTTTGAGGATAAAAATAACCTGAACCCGGCTTATGAGGAACCTATTTTTATGTCGGATTCAGATACAACTGAGGAACTATTTCGGACATTACCCGCAGACGTTAGGATTTCGAGTAAAATTAGAAAGCGCCGGCAGGCTGTTTTTTATGAACCGATAACTTAGGTTCAAGCGGGCTGCTATAATTTAGAATAAAAAGGTTTCCATAACCGCTATCGGAATACCTAGTTGCAAATCTTTTTCTTATATAAGAAAAAGATTTTATTCTTTGTAGTTTAATTGGATAAAACGCTAGATTGCGGATTTAGTGATGAAAGTTCGAGTCTTTCCGGAGCCATTGGATAGTATAAGGGCTTATTATGCGGTTTTGCAAAATCCGAGATAGGGGTTCGAGTCCCCTTTCATGCTTAATCCGACTTTTTACTGCCTTAAAGATTCCTGTTATATTAAATTCCGATAGAGCTATTTTTAGCTTACCTCCCTATTTTCGGATTGGTTAAAATATTGGAAGCTATATTTACTACTTGTTGGAAAATTTAGTTGTTTACAGGAATTATTCTTTAATTAAATACTGAGGTACATCAGTTATTATAAATATTACATATTTATAGAGAAATACATATATAGAAAATAGAAATTATGGTTAAATCTATTATAAAATTTTTACGAAATTCGGATAGAGCTTCGGCAACGACTAAGTATCATAATACTCACCCATTTCACCTTGTAGATCCTAGTGTTCTGCCCTTTGTTCTTTCATTCTCGGCGTTGAGTATGATTCTTACAGGTGTTTTGTATATGCATTCTGAAACCTACTCGTCGGTTCCAAGTCTTTTCCTATTTATTAGTTCTATTGTTGTTTTAGTTACTCTGATGTTCGTTTGGTGGTTCAATGTAGTTCATGAGAGTTACGCTGGATTCCATACGGTTAGAGTTCAAAAAGGTTTAAAGGTTGGTTTTATACTTTTTATCGTTTCTGAGATTATGTTTTTTTTGGGATTCTTCTGGGCTTATTTTCATAGTAGCTTATCGCCTGCTGTAGAGTTGGGTTCTATTTGGCCTCCTCTAGGTATTGCGACTTTTGATCCGACCACCTTTCCGTTATTGAACACCTTGATCCTTCTTCTTTCAGGTGTTTCTATTACTTGTGCTCATTATTACATGATGTTAAAAGAGGTTTCGTTGGCTAGACAGGGTTTTTTAATTACCCTGGCTCTAGCATTGATGTTTACCTACGTTCAGTTTGATGAGTTCTATTACGGTCCATTTTCGATCTCAGATGGTGTTTATGGGTCTTGTTTCTATATGATTACAGGTCTACACGGCTTTCACGTTATTATTGGTACGATTTTTATTTTTTTCTGTTATTTGAGATATAGAACATTTGCCGACACGTACGAGACTAACGACTCAGCTTTTTTTTATACTACTAGAACATTTTTAGGGTTTGAGCTTGCTAGCTGGTACTGGCACTTCGTTGATGTAGTTTGGCTTTACGTTTATACTTTCCTTTACTGGTGGGGTTCTCTTTAGGACCTTCGTCGGTTTAGGTAGGATTGTATAGAATGTTTTCCAAAATTTACACGAATAGTAACCCGATTCATTAGATAACTGAGACCTATGAGAGCCTTTATTTACTTTACAGGTATTATTGTGATTGCTGCAACAACCTCCGTTATTCTTGGACCGACTACTTATGTGATGGTATCTACTGCACTTGGACCTACCGGCCTTTGTCCTGACTTTTTCCCCTTTTACACCGAAAGCTTGGGTTTCTATATGGAGCTGAGAGATGTAAGGCCTCTATTAGGTATTGACTATCCAGGTTTTGAGTCTAAAGAGGACTTTCAAGCGCACAAGGATCTATATGCGCTTGAGCATGACAGAAGGTTTAGCAATAATAATCTTTCGGTACCGGACCAAAGGGGTATAGTTATGGTTGCTGGAAGTGTCGCCACCGTTGCTGTGTTATACGGCTCATATAGAGTTCTTATGTGGTGGCTACGGGTAGCCTCTTAAAGAAGAGACTATCTCTTTTTAGCCGACTGTATTTATTTATTTACTTAATTTTTTCGGATGGTTTTTCTAAGATGTTAGATATTTTTCTGTGTAACATCACATATTTGAGTTTGATTCTGGCTCAGAGTGAACGCTAGCGGTGTGCCTGACACATGCAAGTCGAACGCAAACTTTAAAGTTTGAGTGGCGTCCGGGTGAGTAAAGTGCAAGAATTTAGTCTGTAGCTCCGCTAAATACGGGATAAGCGTAGGTTTTAGGGCCTAGTGTTAAAGATTTATCGCTATGGGAAGAGCTTGCATAAGGATTAGGTAGTTGGTAAGGTAATGGCTTACCAAGCCGAAGATCCTTAGTTGGTCTGAGAGGATGATCAACCACATTGGAACTGAAATAAGGTCCAAACTTTTTTAAGGCAGCAGTGAGGAATTTTGGACAATGGGCGAAAGCCTGATCCAGCAACACCGCGTGG
>Ga0209075_1000466_pt1 | contig 39329 bp, 32 predicted proteins | sample Stecom2011_FD_187523 | JGI IMG/M metagenome (GOLD analysis project Ga0209075, IMG submission 187523) | Agricultural soil microbial communities from Utah to study Nitrogen management - Steer compost 2011 (SPAdes) (version 2) | ecosystem: Environmental > Terrestrial > Soil > Agricultural land...
ATGTCGAATAAAAGTGGTCCGAATTCTGCACCTACACCAAGGCCAAGACCTGCATCGAATCTCTTGAATCCGTCATCTCCAAATACATCTTCCTCATATTCTGCGCCTATGTCGCCTACCGAACCGCTAAGCTTTGACTTGCCTCCTACTCCGTAAGCTGCATAAGGACCGGCATGCAATACTACACGTGTTCCGGGTGAAACATCAATTTTGTAAGCATAGTGAACCGGAATTTGCAGATACATAGGATTAACAGTTAGTTCACCTGAAGCATCTCCAAATGATGAAGTATATTTAGCACCTTTGGTGGTGAAAAACAGACCTGTTTGAATAGCCGAGTTATATGCAAAATCATAATCAGCAGCCAGACCAATATGGAATCCAATTTTTACGTTTTTATCATCTAGTTCGTCGCCGTAAAAGTTAGACATATTTACTCCACCTTTTACACCTAAATTCATTTGTGCACTTACCGCTGTTACCATTGCAAGCATTGCAACAACAAGCATAAATCTCATTTTTTTCATAATTAATCTTTTAAGTTAAGTTTGTTTTATCGTGTTAATGAAGTTTACCTTCAAAAACAGTTATAAAACATCTGTACTCCTTTTTTGTTCGAAATACATCATTAATTAAAACTTACTCAGATACTTTTAATGAGCTTAAACATACATTAATTCAAATGGTTGTGATATGAATAACTCATTTGCAACCCTCTTGATCTGTTCTGCCCCTATCTCATCAACTTTTGAGAAGATCTCTTCTAAATCTATGTATCTTTTGTGATGAAGATAGTTTTTGGCCATGCTTAAAGCATTGTTTTCGTTAATCTCTGAAGATATTCCCAATTGCCCCTTCCACTGGCGTTTGGCAACAGTGAGCTGCATTGGTGTGAGCTCTTTCTCCATAATTGCCTTAATCTCCTTTTTGATAAGTCGCAGGCACTTATCCCTATTTTTTGGGTCGCACGCAAAGTATATTGAGTAAAAGCCGGTATCGCTATACAGCGAGATGTTAGACTCGATATTATAAACAAGTCCGTTCTTTTCTCTCAACGACCGGTTAAGTCTGCTAGTTAGACTACCACCTCCCAAAATATTATTGAGCAGATAAAGAATATACCTGTCGGGATGAAACATATTATAAATATTCCAACCCAGTACAACATGCGTCTGAGTTGTGTTCTTTTCCATTATCTTAGTTACTGGAGTTGTTATAACTGGAGCTACTCTTTTTTTAGGCTTAATTGGTTCTTGTACAACATCAAAATGCTTCTCTATTAGTTTTACAACCTTCGAAAATGGAGTTTTGCCGAAAGAGAAAAAAACCATCTCGGAGGTCCGATGCTCCCTTTTAACGAAAGAATTGATTTTGTCTCTATTAAAGGAATTAAGAGTATGTGGTTCACCAAGTATGTAATGACCAATATCGTGACCAGAGAACATAAGATTTTCAAAATCATCAAAAATAAGTTCCGATGGATAGTCGGCATACGAATCAATTTCATCCAGAACAACTTCACGCTCCCTCTCAATCTGATTCTCGGGAAACTCTGAATTGAAGATAATATCACTCAGCAACTCCACCGCGCGTGGAAAGTACTCTTTTAAGAAAGTAGAGTAGATAAATGTTTCCTCTTTTGTAGTATATGCATTGAGGTCGCCACCAACATTTTCCATTCTGTTGGAAATATGATGAGCCATACGCCTTTTTGTGCCCTTAAAAAGCATATGCTCTACAAAGTGAGCCATCCCAAACTCGTCGGGATACTCGTCGCGTGTACCCGTATTTATAGCAATGCCACAATAAGATATTTCCGATGGAAACTGGCGATGTATAATTCTAAGTCCATTTTCCAGCGTATGAGTATATATATTTTTCATCTAATTTTTAATATTCAAATAATGTTTTCTCAGCTCCTCATCAAACTTCTCAATTGAGTACCTGAGCATTGTTCGTGGCATCTGGTGTGCATGCTGATCTAAAAAATAGGTAAGTACTGCTTCATCCCTTTTCCCAACCTCACGCAACATCCAACCACATGCTTTATGAATAAGATCGTGTTTGTGCTGCAGAAACCTCTCCGAAAGCAATAATATATCGTTGAAGCTGTTGTTGCGGATAAATGTAAGCGTAGATACTATTGCAATACGCTGATCCCAGAGAAGATCACTTTCGGCAAGTTGATGTAGCAGTGAACGATCTTCTCGGTTTTTGAACCACTCACCCACTATTTTATGTGCAGAAATATCAACCAGATCCCAATTGTTTATACGACTAGTGTTAGCCAGATAAAAGTTCAATATTTCGTATCTTTCGAACTCATTAGCTTTACTATATTTATTTGTGAGGATAACCAATGCACACAAACGGCATTCATGAATTTCATCATCAAGCAATTTAGCAACCTCGTTGAGAGGCAGTTTGGTATACTTGGCGGCCACGCTTCGAGTTTGGGGAACCGTGCATCCTATGAATTTATCGCCCTCACCATACTCTCCCTTTCCGGTTTTAAAGAAACGTAGAGAGTGAACAGCTCTTGTCGGATCTCCTAACTTAAACAGTTGGTCTTTTATATTTATGGCACTCATTGAAACAAACTAATAGGAATAATATTTTTAATTAACTCTTGATATTGGATAAGTGTTTTCGTAAAACCCAACTATATTACGACACATTTCGATAGACATCTTGATTCTGTCTTCTAATGTTTTTGTGCCGGCATGAGGGGCTAACAGTACATTATCGAGCTCCAGCAATTCGGGAAGAATGTGGGGTTCATTCTCAAAAACATCAAGTCCCGCTGCCCAAATCTTCTTATCCCTAAGTGCATTTGCCAAAGCCTTCTCATCAACCATATCACCTCTGGCTGTATTTATAAAGATGGCAGTTGGCTTCATCATATTTAGCTCATTCTCACCAATCATTCTACGAGTCTCGTGAGTAGATGGAGCATTAAGAGAAATAAAGTCGGCACTTTTTAACAATTCATCTCGCGAAACATACATAGCACCATACTCTTTCTCTATAGACTCTGTCAAGCGTGTTCTGTTATGATAAATAATATTCATTCCTGAAGCTACTGCCCTGCGAGCCAATGATTGTCCTATTCTACCCATACCAATAATGCCTAATGTTTTACCATATACAGGCAATCCACTATCACCATAAACACCCCAGCTAACGCCTTCGGGTGTGCGGAGCTTACGATCGTAATAACCTATTCTTCGCGCTGCTCCCAATAATAGAGCAAAAGCGAGTTCTGCAGTTGGCTCTCTTGTAGAATCGGGGATATTAGTTACTACAACACCTTTTTTTGTTGCATAATCAACATCTATGTTATTATACCCAACTCCGTAATTAGAAATCAATTCTAGCTTAGTTCCATTATCAATAATATCCTTATCGGTATAAAAACTAAAATTGGGAATAAGTACTTCAAATTCAGGAATCATTTCAATAACCTCTTCTTTAGAAAAAATAGACTTTTCCTCGGGTTGTGTTATTTCATACTTACCTTCGAGCTCTTTTAAACCTTCAGGTTTTAATCGATATGTAATTAATACTTTCTTCATACTGTTTTAAAAGGGTGCATACCAAAAGGTATGCTTCTTTGTGTTTTAAACTATTGTGAACCACTAATGTATTCAATTTTGTATTAACAGGAAAGTAATTAAGATTGTTTATAAACAAAAAAACGAGCCATTTCGACTCGTTTACCTGCTCTTCCTCTTGGACTTGAACCAAGGACCCTCTGATTAACAGTCAGATGCTCTAACCAACTGAGCTAAGGAAGAATTTATATTTTGTTACTCTTCAGTTTATTTTGCTCTTCCTCTTGGACTTGAACCAAGGACCCTCTGATTAACAGTCAGATGCTCTAACCAACTGAGCTAAGGAAGAATTTATATCTGTTCCTGAAAAAGTGATGCAAAAGTAGTACATTTTTCTGAAAGAACCAATACTAGCCAATAAAAAATATACCAAATGATATATTTTCTTTTCAAATATTTACTAAGTCGATGATTTCCTGCACAACACCATCGTTATCATTTGATAAATTTATCCAATAAATATTTTCATCCCTTCTAAACCAGCTTAATTGCTTGCGTGCGTAGTTGCGAGAATGCTGTTTTATCTTATCAATTGCAAACTCTAGTGAGCATACGCCATCAAAATATTCAAATAGCTCTTTATAGCCAACAGTATTTAGTGAATTTAGATGACGCCTGGGATATAAACCTCTGGCCTCTTCTATCAAGCCATCATCTACCATTTTATCAACTCTTAGGTTTATTCGATCGTACAACTCTTTGCGATCGCGGTTAAAACCCACTTTTATTATTCTGAAGGGACGTTCTTTTTTGGTGTTTTTTCTAAGTGAAGAATAGGGTTTCCCGGCCATCAGACAAATCTCTAATGCATGAATCACCCTTTTTGGATTTTTTAAATCCACTTCATTGTAAAAAACAGGATCGAGTATCTTTAGTTGTCTGCGTATAGGATCAAGCCCCTCTTTATCGTAAAGCTCTTTCAAATCACTTCGCAACTTATCATCTATGGTGGGTATTTCATCTATGCCCTTACATACTGCATCGATATACATCATTGATCCACCTGTCATTACAATTGTGCTATACTGAGTATGAAGTTCATCTAAGAGTGATAATGCTTCATCTTCAAATTCACTTGCGCTGTAATATTCTTCAGGTTCAAGCTTTCCTACAAAATAGTGATCCACACGTTCTAACTGATTTTTATCGGGAGCAGCGGTTCCGATTATCATTTCCTTGTATATCTGTCGCGAATCGGCAGATAAAATTGGACTTCCCAACACTTCGGCAACTCTAATACTCCACTCTGTTTTTCCTACTCCGGTGGGTCCGAGCAGGACCAGTAGTGTTTTCATTATGGTTATTAGAAAATATCCAATGAATCTGGTTCTGAAGATGAGTTCTCTATATCATCTAACCCTTCGTAACCTTCTTTATCAAGTTCCTCCAAATCGAAACTTTCGTCTCCATAAAACGATTCGCCCAAATCTACGGTAACTACATCAGGATTATCATCAATAAAAGTAACAATTTGTTGTGGTGCTTCACCCTCCGAAATAGAGCATATTGGTTTTTTAAGATTCTTGCCGGGGATAATTTCCGACAACTCAATGTAAAGAGCCCGTTCGGTAAGATAGTCAAACACAAACATCAGCCTTTGTTTCTCATCTTCTAAGAAATCGCTTAAAACACAATCTTCCATAACCAAAGAGTCTACATCTGAATCTGTATCCATCTCAACTAAGGTTATCTCTTGCTTTTTACGCCACTTATTATCACTTAAGAAAAATGAAGCCATCTCTTTATCACTAAAACCAATAGAATCTATCAAGATTCTGTAAAAATCCATGAATGTTGCATCAGCATCAATTTTAATCTCTCTTTTGAAGTCATCTACTTCATCCGATAAAATAAGAAATTTGAAGATCATTTTAATTTAGTTTTTCTTTTTTATTCAATAAATTCTGACATCAGTTATAATGTAATTCAAAGGTAATAAAAAGTTTTAAATCCAAACAAGCAGGCTGCTTATTAATGTTGCAGTAAACTGTTGAACCTATCTCTATAATATTTGTTTTAGATATAGTAATACAAAAGCAAATATGATGAAATATAAGTATATGCCTATAGATTCGGACTACACAGAACTGTTAGAGTCGGAGATGGCAAAAAATAATTCTAGGGTTATATATTTCTCTTTTTCTAAAGAACCAGAACTGGAGGAGTCGAATGGTAAGATAATAAAGATAGAGAATATAAAAGATGAAGGTTCGTTTCTCCTATTTGATAATGGAGACAAAGTTCGTCTCGACCGCATTGTAGTAATAAATGGCAAACCCGGCCCTGCATATGACGAGTACGATGCTTATGCCCTTGCACCACTAACATGTAAAGCCGGATATGATGAATCAATGTGCTAGCATCTATAATTTAACCCGTAGGTTGATCAAATATCAGTGGATAAATTTTTATCTTTGCCCACATAACAATATATTTTTTCGTAAATGGCGTTAAGGCAGCAACAGGAACTAAAACAGTTACAAAGGCTTTCACCTCTTCAGATGCAGGTAATAAAGCTAATTGAACTGAATAATGTAGAAGTAGAGGAGCGAATAAAGCAGGAGATTGAAGATAATCCTGCTATCGAGACTGCGGATATTGAATCTAGTAAGGATATAGATAATACCGAAGACACTGGCTTAGCTGACGAACTTACTCAAGATGATATTATTTTAGGCGACTATTTTTCGGAAGATGATATACCTGATTACAGGTTAAATAGTTATATGAGTAAGAGTGAGCCTGATTTAGTTGAATTTAGTTACTTTGATGATAAATCGCTGCACGAATACTTGATAGAGCAAACTGGCTTATTAAATTTGGATGAAAACAGGCAAATAATTGCTGAGTATATTATAGGTAACATTGATGAAAACGGATATTTGCAACGCGACTTGTTATCTATATCTAATGATTTACTATTTCAACAACAAATGGATGTTACTCCTCTTCAACTAGAAGATATGTTGTATGAGATACAAGATTTTGACCCAAGTGGTGTTGGTGCACGCGATCTTCAGGAGTGCCTACTGCTTCAATTGAGAAGAAAGAAATCTAGTTACGAAGTTGAACTAGCCACTAAAATTATCGAAGAATATTTTGATGAGTTTTCGAAAAAGCATTATGATAAGATTATCCGGCAGATGGATATATCACAAGATGATTTGAAGGATGTAATAGAAGAGATAGTTTCGTTAAATCCTAAACCGGGAAATACGCTTGGGGGTAATATGCAAACTGCAATGAATAATATCACCCCCGACTTTATTGTGGATTCATACAACAATAATATAACTATTCAGCTGAATAACAGCAATATCCCAAACCTACAGTTAAATCGCAACTTCTCTGAAATGATAAAAGGTTTTAACGAAAACAAAACAAGCATGTCGGCAGACGACAAACAGGCGATGCTGTTTATGAAGCAAAAGGCAGATTCGGCAAAATGGTTTATAGATGCTGTAAAACAGAGACAAAACACTTTGCAAAGAACTATGGAGGCAATAGTAAACATACAGTATGATTTTTTCTTAACAGAAGATGAATCTATGCTCAAACCAATGATTCTTAAGGATATTGCTGAAAGAACCGGCTTTGATATTTCAACTATATCACGTGTAAGCAATAGCAAGTATGTACAAACAAACACAGGAATATATCCTTTGAAGTTCTTTTTCTCTGAGGCTATGCAAACAACTGATGGAGAAGATATATCTTCGAGAGAAGTTAAGATGATACTAAAAGAAAGTATAGAGAGCGAAAACCCCTCTAAACCATTGACAGACGACCTGTTGACTAAGATTCTAAATGAAAAAGGTTATGTTATAGCACGTCGTACTGTTGCAAAATATAGAGAGCAATTAAACATACCAGTAGCACGTTTGAGAAAAAAACTTTAACTTTGTCTAATGAAATCGATTTCACATGTAATATCCACAGTTTTTCAGCCACTGTTGATGCCAACATACGGTGTAATGCTTCTATTTATGTACACCTATTTTGGTGTAGCATTTTCAAATAGATTCTGGCATATTGTTACACCAGTAATGCTTTTTTCGTTTATAATTCCAGGTATTCTGATATATCTGCTATTAAAAATAGGACTTATATCAGATCTGTCGTTAAAAGTAAGAAAAGAGAGGTTCTATCCCTATTTCATTACACTGCTGTCATACAGTGCTATGGTTGTTTTCTACTATAAGGCACAAATGCCTGTTTGGTTTTTAATGATGATGGCAGGTTCCATTGCTATAATGATAATAGCCATTTTAATTACATTGTTTTGGAAGATAAGTGCACATATGTTTGGTGTGGGAGGACTTGTTGGAGGTGTAATGTCGGTGTGCTATTATGTTGAGCATTCAAATCCATACTGGCTATTTATCGGGTTATTTATACTGGCCGGTGCCATAGGTACATCGAGATTGATTCTCAAACGTCACACACTCTTGCAAGTTATTGCAGGATTCCTTTTAGGATTCTCGGTTGCTTTTATGTTTGTGAAGTTGGGTGTATAGAAATCGCGTTTTTATAGTTACAGAAAATAATTGTACATTTACATAATATAAATATTTATTAAAACTCAAATGACTATGAACTTTCCTGAAAATGTTAAGTATTCTACTGACCACGAATGGGTGAGAGTAGAAGGCAATGAAGCCTTTGTTGGTATAACCGATTTTGCTCAAGAAGAGCTAGGTGATATAGTATTTATCGATGTTACAACTGAAGGAGAAAAAGTTGAACAGGGAGAGGTGTTTGGCAGTGTTGAAGCAGTAAAAACTGTTTCTGATCTTATGATGCCCCTTACGGGAGAGGTACTAGAAGTTAATCCTGCACTTGATGATGCACCCGAACTTATCAATAAAGAACCGTTTGAAGGTGGATGGATTATCAAAATATCTATCCAAAATACTGAAGAGGTAGACGGATTAATGAGCGCCGCAGAGTACAAAGAATTTATAGGAAAATAAATAAAACATATGAATCCTGTAGTAAGTATAATAATGGGAAGTACATCAGATCTTCCCATTATGGAAAAAGCAGCTAAGTTTCTGGATGAGATGGAAATACCTTTTGAAATTAACGCTTTATCTGCACATAGAACACCCGAAGAGGTAGAGATATTTGCAAAAGGCGCAGCTAAAAAAGGAATTAAGGTAATTATAGCAGCAGCCGGAATGGCAGCACACCTTCCGGGTGTAATTGCTTCGATGTCAACTATACCGGTAATAGGAGTTCCTATAAAAGCTTCTCTAGAAGGAATGGATGCACTACTTGCAATAGTTCAGATGCCCCCTGGTATTCCTGTAGCTACAGTAGGTATTAACGGAGCGCTCAATGCCGCAATATTAGCCCTGCAAATAATTGCAACAGGTGATGAATCGGCACAAGTTAAAATGGCCAAATATAAGTCGGAACTAAAAGACAAAATTTCTAAAGCCAATGAAGAGTTGGCACTTATAAACTATAAGTACAAAACAAACTGATTCTTATAATAATGAAAAAAATAATCTTTATGCTTACAACCATATTTCTGTTTGCAGCCTGTGGTGAAGGTAAAAAAACAGATAAAGAGACTATAGCAGATGATATCGATTATGCTACATTTGAATATAAAGTAGATAGATTTGCCGATATTGAAATACTAAGATATCCGGTTTCGGGGTTTAGTAGCTTATCGTTACAACAAAAAGAGCTTATTTATTATCTTTCACAAGCAGCTCTCGAAGGCCGAGATATATTGTGGGATCAGCACAACAGATACAACCTAACAATAAGACGTGTGTGTGAAGGTCTTTATGAGAATTATATGGGAGATAAATCGACAGAAGATTGGAAGAATTTTGAGACTTATCTGAAACAGATTTGGATGGCAAACGGAATTCACCACCACTATTCTGAAGATAAGATTATGCCAAAATTCTCTCAAGAATATTTTACAACGATTGTAAAGAGTGTAGATCCTGGCAGGATGCCTTTTAGAGATGGAATGGCAGCAGATGAAACCCTCAGCGAAATTTTACCTGTAATGTTCGACCCAACAGTTATGCCCAAAAGGATGAGCCAAGCACAGGGAACTGATATTGTTGAAACCTCTGCAGTAAACTTTTACGAAGGGGTAACCCAGAAAGAGGTAGAGGACCTTTACAATTCGATGAAGGATCCTAACGACAATACACCTGTTTCATACGGATTAAACAGCAAGGTTACAAAAGAAGATGGAGTTGTTGTAGAGAAAATATGGAAGTTGGGTGGCATGTATGACAGAGCTATTGAAAGAATTATAGGATGGCTCGAGAAGGCATCGGCTGTAGCTGAGAACGAACAACAAAAAGATATTATAGACACTCTTATTGAGTATTACAGAACTGGAAGTCTTAAAACCTTCGACGATTACTCTGTGAAGTGGGTAAAGGATACCGACTCGCGTGTAGATTTCATTAATGGCTTTATTGAAACCTACACAGATCCGATGGGATTAAAAGGTACTTGGGAATCTATTGTTAACTTCAAAAGTATTGAAGCATCAGAAAGGACAAGTATAATAAGCGATAATGCTCAATGGTTTGAAGACAATTCGCCAATAGACAATCGATTTAAGAAAGAGGAAGTAAAAGGTGTGTCGGCAAAAGTTATAACAGTTGCCATGCTTGGTGGCGATACATACCCTGCTACTCCTATTGGTATAAATCTTCCAAATGCAGACTGGATAAGACGCGATCATGGCTCTAAGTCGGTTACTATCGACAATATCACCTTTGCATACGATAAAGCATCAGAGGGCAATGGTTTTAAAGAAGAGTTTATGTGGAGTGATGCTGAGATTGAATTATCAAGGAAATATGGAACGGTAACTGATAACCTTCACACCGATTTGCATGAGTGCCTTGGTCACGGATCGGGCAAACTATTACCCGGTGTAAGTACCGATGTGCTTCAGGCTTACGGCTCTCCACTTGAAGAGACACGTGCCGATTTGTTTGCTCTTTATTTTCTAGCCGACCCAAAACTAGTTGAGCTTGGTCTAGTATCTGATCAGGATGCTTATAAGGCGCAGTATTATTCATATATAATGAATGGTGCAATGACGCAGCTTACTCGTATACAGCCAGGAAAGGATATTGAGCAAGCACATATGCGTAACCGTGCTACAATATCTAATTGGGTATTAGAAAAGGGTAAAGAAGACAATGTTGTGGCTTTAGAGAAAAAAGATGATAAGACTTACCTAGTGGTAAACGATTACGAGAAACTTCGTGTCCTTTTTGGAGAACTACTTTCGGAAGTACAACGAATAAAATCAGAAGGTGATTTTGAAGCTGCTAAAGCACTTATTGAGACATATGGAGTTAAAGTGAATCAAGATATTCACAAAGAAGTATTATCACGATATGAGTCACTTGATATTGCTCCTTATAAAGGATTTGTAAATCCTGTTTATAAGCTGGTAACCGACGACAATGGTAATGTTGTAGATGTAACAGTTTCGTATAACGAAAACTACATAGATCAACAAATGCGTTACTCAAGACAATATTCGGTTCTTCCGCTTAAGAATTAGATTATAAAAAAAACTCCAATATTCAATTTTTGAAAAATGGTATCAATATCATCGAGGGTGTATCACATTGTGAATACACCCTCGATTAGTAAACAGACTAGATATGAACTACATCGAAACCGTGAATTATCTATATCAACAAATGCCCGAATACCAAAGAATTGGGCATGCTGCTTATAAAGAGGGATTAGAAAACAGTATTGAATTAGATAATTTATTTCAACACCCCCATCGAAATTTCAAAACAATTCATGTTGGAGGTACTAATGGTAAAGGATCCGTTTCTCATCTTTTAGCAGCTATTCTGCAAGAGACGGGTTACCGTGTTGGATTGTATACCTCTCCTCACCTTATCGATTTCAGAGAGCGCATACGCATAAATGGAGAGATGATTGATGAGCAGTTTGTAGTTGATTTTGTAAAACAGTATAAAGACCAATTTGAACCAATAATGCCTTCCTTCTTTGAGCTCACAATGGAAATGTCTTTTCTATGGTTTTCGGAACAGAAGGTTGATGTAGCAATTGTAGAGGTGGGACTAGGCGGAAGACTCGATAGTACAAATATTATATCTCCCGATTTAAGTGTAATCACAAACATCGGGTTAGATCATGTTAAATATTTGGGAGACACTCTTCCTAAGATTGCTGCAGAAAAAGCTGGAATAATAAAACAATTCACACCTGTTGTGATAGGCGAAGCAGGAAGCATAGATGTAGCTCAGGTATTTATTGATGCAGCTAATTCAGTTGAAGCACCTATTATCTTTTCAGAGCTGTATCTGAATAACTTTGTGGCAGACAGAAATGAAAGTGGATTGCTTTTTAATACAGATGGTTACAACGAGTTAAAAGGAGAATTGAAAGGTCCGGCCCAAGATAAAAATGCCAGAACTGTATTAACTGCAATTGAAATTCTTAGAGAGATTGGATATAACATCCCTAAAGAAGCGGTGTATAGAGGTTTTGCAAATGTGATATCACTAACAGGCTTATTAGGCAGATGGCAGCTATTGCAATATGAGCCTAAAATAATATGTGACATTGCACACAATTCGCATGGTATACAAAATGTTGTTGAGCAGTTGTTACACGAAAAGTATAACAATTTGCACGTTGTATTTGGTATGGCAAACGACAAGGATATAGAATCGGTATTGCAATTACTTCCCAAGAAAGCAGCATACTATTTCACAAAAGCAACTGTAGATCGTGCATTAAGTGAGAGCTATATAAAAGAACAGGCTTTGAATTATGGGTTAAAGGGTAGTTCCTACCCTACTGTATCAGATGCTATATTTGCAGCAAAAGAAAACGCCGAAAAAGAAGATGTTATCTTTATCGGCGGTAGCTCGTTTATAGTAGCAGACGCATTACCTCTATTTATGTGAGTTGAAAATTACCAGATCATTACAATTCTGAAATTATAGCTTTGTTTTGCATCCTGATCTTGAAAACCATCTGAAGGCTCTATATAGAATGTAACTTCGTTTCTCTGTTGGCTATATTCGAAACTTATGGTTTCTGTGAAATCAATTAATCCATTTTGGCCATCATCTACCAAGAAACTTTTTATATAAGGTAAAGGCACTTGCACCTCATTAATACCTTGTGTTCCTAAAAACACATAACCTATGACTGCACCATCTTCATATATAAACTCATCTATGTATCCTAGTGGTCTTTTCGCTTCCCATCTGTTAAGATCAGAATTCCAGCCCCACTGTGTTTCATTTACAGTAAAATTCTCTATATTCCATGCGGTTTCTACAAAATCGTCGGTGCTGTCACTACACGATGTGGCAATAAATGCAGTGCTTAGAAATAATATTCCTGAAATCAACGAAGTATATAATCTTTTTTTCATATTTGTAAGGTTTTTGAAAGTTGAATGTTAAAAGTAAGACCAAAAAAATCAACTTTCGTTTAAATTAGAACAATATTCTAATCGAATAGTTTTGGAAACAAAAACTGTCCTCTATTTAAAAATCTAATTTTGAATAGAAAATAATGCTTTTACCAGATTAATACAATTCTGAAATTGTATGTTTGAGGTGCTACGGGATCTTGAGCCAATTCGGAGTCTTGAATGAAAAATGCTACGGTACTAGGATTACTATATTGAAAATCGGCACTTATTGTTTCTGTAAAAGTTGAAGTTCCGTATTCATCTGCAAAAGAATAAGTATTTACATATGGCAATAACTTCTGTACTTCGTTAACTCCCTGCTGTCCAATAAACACGTAAGAAATTATTGCCCCAGATTCATAAATGAATTCCGATAATTCGGGTAAATCATAAACTGCTTCCCACTGTCCTGAATCATCATTCCATTGCCACTCATTTTCATCTACTGTTATATTAACAATCTCCCACTGTGTAAACTCAAGACTGTTATTATTAGAGTTTATAGCATCATCTATCAACCTGTTAATTTCGGCTTCGCTAAGACCACCTCCAGGGTTCTGACTTCTGAGAGCTTCTTCAATTAACCTTCTTGCTTCTGCTCTTGTAATATAATCATCTGATGTTGAACAGGAATATCCTGTAAGTAAAAGGGCAGCGATCGTAAAAGCAATTAACAGAAACTGAAGACCAAATCTCTTTTTATTTATTTTAACCATTGATATTTAATTCTAAATTAATACTCTCTTTTAAGAAATTATAAGACATCAAATATAAATAAATATTTATCTTTTCTTACCAAACATGTTTACTAAGTCGTCCATTACATCACCATCACCATCTTTATCTAGTACACCACTAATCATATTCATTATACCTCCACCAGATTTGCTGTTTTGAGAACCACCAATTAAACCACTCAAGAGTGAATTAAGATCGCCCGCACCAGCATTTGATTGTTTCTTCTCTTTACCCAAATATGCCATTACAATAGGCGCTAAGGTTGAGAGTAGAGGTCCAATTTTATCGTTACTTACACCCGTTTTCTGTGATATATTTTGCTCAACAACAGACCTCTTATTTCCGAAAATATGACCTAATATTCCATCTCCATCTTTTTGTAATTCTTGTGTATGACCTTGCAACATACCCGAAAGATCTTCCAGTAAAGAACCATCGTGTTTAGACTCGATTGCTCTATTAAGACTCTCTGCCCCTTCTTTAGATTGCGCATTACGGGTCATACCTGCTAAAATTGTAGGAATTGCAGTTTTCACGGCACTAGATGCCTCATTAGGATTCATCCCCAATTTGCCAGCCACATTTTGAACAATAGACTGACCAATTGAACTGTTTAGTAATTCTGAAATATCCATGATAAATAGTTTTTATAAATAATTGTTTAATATAGTAAAGCATTCCAAATATATAATATAGAACAAATTAAAACAGTATTCGTTCAGGAATTGTTTTATTTGTGGAAGAAAACCCCATGATAAATAACAGAGCAAAAACTCATTTATGATTACTAATCAATTTTTAGCTTGTAGTCATCAAAAAAACAGCTATTTTTGTTAGTCGAGAGCTATTAAAACTGATAATTATGCAACAATATCTTGATTTATTACAAAGAACTATTAATGAAGGTGTCAGAAAAGATGATCGAACCGGTACAGGTACGATAAGTATATTTGGACACCAGAACAGATATAACCTGAGCGAAGGGTTTCCCGTTCTTACAACAAAAAAACTACACCTCAGATCTATTATTCATGAACTATTATGGTTTCTGAATGGAGACACCAACATCAAGTACTTAACCGACAATGGGGTTAAGATATGGAATGAGTGGGCCGATGAAGATGGAGATCTAGGACATATTTACGGTTATCAATGGCGCTCGTGGCCAGACTATAATGGGGGACATATCGACCAGATTGCGAATATAGTTGATACAATAAAAAACAACCCCGATTCGCGAAGAATAATTGTTAGTTCATGGAATGTGGCAGACCTTCCTAATATGAACCTCCCACCCTGCCATGCATTTTTTCAATTTTATGTGGCCGAAGGTAAATTAAGCTTGCAATTATATCAAAGGAGTGCCGATATATTTCTTGGGGTGCCGTTTAATATTGCCTCTTATGCACTATTATTAAAGATGATGGCTCAGGTAACAGGTTTAAAAGAGGGAGATTTTGTACATACATTTGGCGATGCTCATATCTATTTAAATCATCTGGAGCAGGTTAATTTACAACTCTCAAGAACTCCTCGCTCACTACCAGAAATGAATATAAATCCTGATGTGAAAGACATCTTTAGCTTTAGATTTGAAGACTTCGAACTAGTTAATTATGATCCACATCCACATATTAAAGGTGAGGTTTCGATATGATGAGAGAGCAAAATAAAGAGATTGCAATTATTGTAATTGTAGACGAGAATTATGGTATTGGTAAAGATGGCGATTTACTTTGTTATCTTCCAAATGATTTAAAGCACTTTAAGAAGCTTACCACCGGACACACAATTATTATGGGAAGAAAAACTTATGAATCTCTCCCTAAGGGTGCTTTACCCAATCGCAAAAATATTGTTATATCATCAGATAACAAAGAAAATTATCCGGGATGTATTGTTGTAAGATCTGTAGATGAAGCAATTTTATTGAGCGAAGACAAAGAGAAGGTTTTTATAATTGGAGGTGGAAAAATATACAAATCAACCATACACCTTGCCAATAAGCTATATCTTACACGTATACATCATACATTTGAAGAAGCAGACACCTTTTTTCCTGAAGTGGATTTCAATAACTGGGAATTAATTGAGGAGGAAAAACATAAAGCTGATGAGAAGCATCTATATGACTATTCTTTTCTGTGTTACCAGAAATTGTAATTCTGAACCAAAGTAAGTAACTCGATACTTATTGTTTATTTATTTATTTGCATAAAAATTTTTATATTAATGCATAATACAGTTAATTAGTATATCAATTAAAACACATATGAAAAAGATAGACGCTTTTGTACTTTTTTCAGATCCTGAGCAGATGAGTAAAACTATTAAAGAGCTACAATGCTCTGAATACGTTAACAAAATATACCTCTTAAAGCCAGAAAACATAAAAGGTTCAATAAAAGGGTGTAAATCAATTGAAATTGACATCTTTGAAAGCAGCAATACGATAAAAAAAATAGCTAAAAAAACGAGCAGCGATTACACTTTAATCTATATTAAATCTACAGTTCTGAAACTTGGATATTTTGCTTTAGAAAGAATGATTCAGGTAGCCGAAGACTCTGCTGCATCAATAGTCTATTCTGATTATTATGAAATTTCTGATGGCAATATAAAACAGCACCCAGTTATAGATTATCAAAAAGGCAGTCTGAGAGATGATTTTAATTTTGGATCGGTCCTCCTATTCAACTCTAAGCATTTTAAGAGGGCAGCCAGGAGAATGAAAACAGATGAATATAAATATGCTGGGCAGTATGATTTGCGTCTTAAAGTGTCTCAAAAAGGCGAGATAGTTCATATTAATGAATATTTATACACCGAAATTGAACAGGACACAAGAAACAGTGGTCAGAAGATATTCGACTATGTAGATCCTAAGAACCGAGAGGTGCAGATTGAGATGGAGCAAGTTTGCACTCAACACTTAAAAGATATTGGTGGTTATCTAGAACCAATTTTTGAACAAGTTGATTTTAGTCTCGACAATTTTGAATATGAGGCAACAGTAATTATACCTGTAAGAAATAGAATAAAAACAATAAAAGATGCTATTTCATCCGTACTACGTCAGAAAACTAATTTCCGTTTTAATCTGATTGTGGTTAACAACCACTCTATTGATGGTACAACTGAGGCTATAAATGATTTCAGCGAAGATTTGAGGCTATTTCATGTTATTCCCGAAAGAGATGACCTGGGGATTGGTGGTTGCTGGAATATAGGTGTGCATCACCCTAAGTGTGGTAAATTTACAATCCAGCTAGATAGCGACGATATGTATAGTGGCGATGATACATTGCAAAAAATTGTTGACGCTTTCTATTTACAAAACTGTGCAATGATAGTAGGAACATACAAGATGACTAACTTCGATTTGGAAATGATTCCTCCAGGAATAATTGACCATAGAGAATGGACACCAGAAAATGGAAGAAACAATGCTTTAAGGATAAATGGATTGGGAGCTCCACGTGCATTTTACACACCAATACTCCGCGAAATTAAACTACCTAACACCAGTTATGGCGAAGATTATGCAGTGGGATTAAATATTTCGCGGCGCTACAGAATTGGTCGCATATACGATGTACTATACCTATGCAGAAGATGGGAAGAGAATAGTGATGCTTCTCTTGATATTGTAAAAATGAACAATCATAACCTTTATAAAGACAGGATAAGAACATGGGAACTTCAGGCGAGACAGAATTTAAGATGAATGAGCCTTTAATACATGTGGGTATTTTACAAAGGCAAAAGGAGATAGATTTCTCTTTACTTTCTACGTATAAACTGCAGGGTAAAAAGTTTCCTCCGGGAGTTTACAATGTAAAAAGTGAAAACGGCAAACTAGTATTCAACGGAGAGTATTATGATGAGATAACATTTGAGGCAGATCAGCTGCATAGCGACTGTTTTGAATTAAAGATGGTAACCATTGGTATAGATTTTCACTGGGAGAGAAAAGAGAATCAAAGATTCTTGGGAGGGTTAAAGCTTATAACTATAGTAGATGTTGAAAGTGGTAACACGTTTATAACAGCGATAAATGTGGTATCTATGGAAGACTATCTTAAGAGTGTTATTTCTTCTGAAATGAGTTCAACCAGTTCCGAAGAGCTCCTCAAGGCACATTCAATTATATCTCGTAGTTGGCTATTGGCACAGATTACAAAAAACATGTCGCTTAAAGAGCAAAAAGACAAATACGAAACATCAATAGTCACTTCTACAGAAATAATTAGATGGTATGATCGTGAAGACCATGAGCATTTTGACGTTTGCGCAGACGACCATTGTCAACGATACCAAGGTATAACCAGACAGACATCAGAGCTTGTAAACAGGGCGATAAATACTACTTGTGGTAAAATCTTGTCTTACAGAGGTTCTATATGCGATGCCAGATATTCGAAATGCTGTGGTGGAGTTTTGGAAACTTTCGAAAACGTTTGGGAGCCCATTGCTCATCCATATCTGCAAGGCAAGCCTGACTGTTTTAGTGGAGTTCCTTTTCCTGATCTGACAGTAGAAGAAGATGCAGAAGAGTGGATAAAAAGCTCACCAGATGCATTCTGCAATACTCAGGACACACCTGTACTTAATCAGGTTCTTAATGATTATGATAGGGAAACTGCTGATTTTTATAGATGGAGCATATCTTATAGTCAACACGAACTAGCCGGAATAATTAAAGAACACTTGGGTATTGACTTTGGAAGTATTATTGATCTGATTCCACTTGAAAGAGGTACTTCGGGACGAATTATAAGATTAAAAGTTATTGGAACTGACAAGGTTATGATAATTGGAAAAGAGCTTGAAATCAGGCGTGTATTATCAAAATCACACTTATACAGTTCCGCTTTTATTGTTGATGCTCAGGAGGAAGATGAAGAGGGTATACCTCAAAAATTTATATTGAGGGGTGCCGGCTGGGGACATGGAGTTGGCCTGTGTCAGATTGGTGCAGCTATGATGGCAGAGAAGGGGTATAAGCATGACGAGATATTGAAACATTACTTCCCTGGAACATCAATAAAGACTGAATATTAATCTATTATACCTACAAATTACTGACTATCACCATCTATTTATGCTAATAATGAAAAACAATAATTAAAAAAAAGATGAGGGAAAATAAAAGCAAGCGGATTACATTTCGAAATCCCTGGACTTGGGTGCCAACACTCTATTTTGCTGAAGGATTGCCATATATTGCTGTGATGACCATTTCGGTAATCATGTACAAAAAATTTGGTCTTTCAAATACTGATATTGCACTTTACACAAGCTGGTTATATTTACCATGGGTGATTAAGCCTTTCTGGAGTCCGTTTGTGGATATATTAAAAACAAAGCGCTGGTGGATAGTTTCGATGCAGTTGCTTATTGGTGCGGGACTTGCGGGTGTCGCTTTTACATTACCTACACCTTTTTATCTTCAAGCATCACTTGCCTTTTTCTGGTTAATGGCCTTTAGTTCTGCCACACACGATATTGCGGCAGATGGATTTTACATGCTTGCGCTTGACGATTCTAAACAATCTTTTTTTGTAGGTATTCGCAGCACCTTTTACCGTTTTGCCTCAATAACCGGTCAAGGCTTGTTAATAATACTTGCCGGCTATTTAGAAAACTCTACTTCCAACATACCATACTCATGGAGTCTAACATTCTTTGTAATGTCGGGACTCTTCATTGCATTCTTTATTTACCATCACTTCATACTCCCTTATCCAACAAATGACACAGGAAAAGCTGCAAACACACCAAATGAAGTGATGAAAGAGTTCGGCAACACTTTTAAGTCGTTTTTCACAAAAAAAGGTGTTGTTCTCGCATTACTTTTTATTCTGATATATCGGCTTGCAGAAGCTATGCTTGTGAAGTTGGCATACCCATTTTTACTCGATCCTCGTGAAGTTGGCGGATTAGGATTGAGAACACAAGATGCAGGAATTGCTTACGGCACGGTTGGAGTAATAGCACTTACAATAGGTGGAATAATTGGAGGTGTTTTAGCCTCACGCAAAGGATTAAAATATTGGATCTGGCCAATGGCATTATCAATAACTATTCCTAATGTTGCATATCTGTTTATGGCACTCTTTCAGCCCGAAAACTTCATATGGGTTAATTTAGCTGTTGCACTTGAACAGTTTGGTTATGGTTTTGGATTTACAGCTTATATGTTGTTCATGATTTATTTCTCACAAGGAGAACATAAAACTGCTCACTACTCGATATGCACAGGGTTTATGGCTCTTGGCATGATGCTCCCCGGAATGGCTGCTGGGTGGATTCAGGAACAATTAGGATATCAGAACTTCTTTATTTTTATAATGATTTTGACTATCCCCACTTTATTAATTATCCCTTTTATGAAAATTGATAAAGATTTTGGAAGAGCAAAAAAGGAGAACAAATTAATTGAAGATAAATTAGGGCCAAAAACACAAAAATGATCAAATAGATATAATAATTAATCAATATTATTTAGTACTTAATTAGACCTTTAATTAGATCTTTGCATTTCTATGAAAACTATTATATAATTAAATAAATCTATGAATAAAATTCCTTCACCTCAGCAAAAAGGCAGATTACTCTCCCTAGACATACTTCGTGGAATTACAATTGCAGGTATGATCTTAGTTAATAATCCAGGGTCATGGAGTTCTGTTTACTCACCTCTTCAGCATGCTCAATGGCATGGACTAACACCAACAGATCTGGTATTCCCATTTTTCATGTTCATTATGGGAGTATCTACTTTCATGTCGTTGCGAAAATTTAATTTTCAACCAACACGTACAGCTATATTGAAAGTAGTACGACGAACCATTCTTATATTTTTAATAGGACTTGGTTTAAATTGGTTTGGTCAGCTTGCTGGAGCACTGGCAAATGGTGTAGGTTTTAGTGAGGCGTCTACAGACTTAGGTACACTACGCATTCTTGGTGTTTTGCAAAGATTGGCACTAGCTTATGGATTTGCTGCATTAATTGCTTTAATTACAAAAGGAAAGTATTTGATAGGAACCATTGTTGTGCTATTAGTGGGTTATTTTGTGATATTAATATTTGGAAATGGCTTTGAGTTGTCGGAACAAAATATCATTTCGGTAGTAGATAGAGCATTGTGGGGTTCGGACCATATGTATAAAGATTGGACTTTGGAGGGAGAAAGAATTGCCTTAGATCCTGAAGGATTATTAAGCACAATACCTTCAATTGCACATGTACTCATAGGTTTTCTATTTGGGAAATTGATTGTTGACAATAAAGATAATCACAAGCGCGTTGAGAAGTTGCTGATATGGGGAACAATACTTGCATTTGCGGGCTTACTGCTTAAATATGGCTGTCCAATAAATAAGAAGATATGGAGCCCTACATTTGTACTAACAACTACGGGTTTTGCAGCACAACTTTTAGGTTTGTTAATTTGGATAATAGATATAAACAATAAAAGACGATGGAGTCGTTTCTTCCATTCGTTTGGAGTGAATCCTCTAATTATATACGTATTTGCAGGTGTATTGGCTAGTCTGTTTTCGAGTATTAGATTTGTCTGGAATGGTGAAACAATTTCGATAAAATCATTTTTATATAATATTTTAATACAACCATGGGCAGGAAATTATTTTGGCTCGCTAATATATGCCTTATTTTTTGTAACCATATGCTGGTTGTTTGGATATATTTTATACAAGAGAAACATTTATATTAAAATTTAGAATAAACCTTGAAAATATTAATTGCAGATAGCGGAGCAACTAAAGCCGATTGGTACTTGGTGGAAAATGGTGAAATACTACACTTTTTTTCTAGCAAAGGTATTAGTCCAGTCTTTCAATCTCAACAAGAAATAGCCGAAGAGTTAAGAGAGAGCGTAATACAGGAGTTTATTAAATGGGAAATTGAAGTAATATATTTTTATGGTAGTGGATGTACTGCGGAAAACATTCCTACTGTTTGGAATGCTCTAAACCAGTCATTCGTAACAGACAATATTAAAGTTTATAGCGATATTATAGCTGTTGCACATAGCTTATGTGGTAATAAAGCTGGTATAGCTTGTATACTTGGCACAGGCAGTAACTCATGTGAGTGGAATGGGAAAGCGATTGTAAAACAGATATCGCCCCTCGGTTTTATACTGGGAGATGAGGGAAGCGGGGCTTATATGGGTAAAAAGTTGCTTGGCGATGCTCTTAAGAACAGACTATCGGAGAGGATAAAAGAGAAGTTATTAAAGGAATATGAGTTAACTCCAGGTAAAATAATAGACAAAGTTTATCGTGAACCCTACCCTAGTAGATTTTTAGCTAGCTTTTCACCTTTTATAAAAGAGAATATTTTGGATGATTCTATCAGAAGTATTGTAAAAGAAAGCTTTAACCAATTCTTTGAAAGAAATGTTATGCAATATAATTATAATAAATATGATGTAAATTTTGCAGGTTCAATTGCGTGGCATTACTCTGAACTTTTGCATGAAACGGCTAAAAACAAGGAGATAAATGTTGGCAAAATTATTAAGTCGCCTATCGATGGACTAATAGAATATTACAAATCAGAAAAAAATCACTTTAGTATATGAGTTTCGTTAAGATAACAGAACAGACATCATTTTATGATGATTTGGATAAAAAAACTGTCTCAGAGATTATTAAAGAGATAAACAAAGAAGATCATAAAGTAGCTTTGGCAGTTGAGAAAACTATTCCTCAGATAGAAAAACTGGTTAATGGAATAGTTGAAAGAATGTTACGAGGTGGCAGGCTCTTTTATATAGGTGCTGGTACAAGTGGCAGGCTTGGTGTACTTGATGCGTCTGAAATACCCCCTACCTTTGGAATGCCCGACACATTTGTCATTGGACTCATTGCGGGCGGAGAGACTGCCTTACGTAAACCGGTTGAGGCTGCAGAGGATAACTTATACGGAGGTTGGGAAGAGCTCATAAAATATGATATAAATGCCAATGATATTTTGGTAGGTATTGCTGCTTCGGGCACAACTCCTTATGTTATTGGTGCATTGAGAAGAGCTCGAGAAAATGGAATTCTGACTGCAGCTATTTGTTGTAATCCTGATTCTGATGTTGCTAAGGAGGCAGATATCAAAATTGAACCAATAGTAGGACCTGAATATGTAACTGGAAGCACACGGATGAAATCGGGTACTGCACAAAAAATGGTACTAAATATGATCTCTACTGCTACAATGATTAAGATTGGCAGAGTAAAAGGCAACAAGATGGTAAATATGCAACTAACCAATCAGAAATTAATAGATCGTGGTATTAGAATGATTATTGATGAACTTTCAATTAATTATGAACAGGCTAAAAATCTATTACTTTTACATGGTTCGGTAAAATTAGCAATTGACAATTATCGAAACCGAAAAATAGACAAATTGACGAATAAATAAAAAAGAAAACTGTTGATTATGATTACAAAAAAAAAGTTGATTATACTTGTGTTTTTATTAAGTATTACTTTAATTTCACATGCACAAGAAATTAGTTATAAGGCTGTTTACGATATTCCTTATTATGAAGACAGTATAATAAACAGCGATGAATATATAGAAGATCGGTGCAAACTTGATATATATTATCCTGAAAACGATAAGGATTTTAAAACAATTGTATGGTTTCATGGTGGCGGTCTAACTGGTGGAAGCAAAGAATTACCCGAATACCTTAAAAACAAAGGAGTATGCATTGTGGGAGTAAATTATCGTCTTTCTCCTCATGTTGGAGCCCCTTCTTACATTGAAGATGCGGCTGCTGCTGTTGCATGGGTATTTAAGAATATTGAAGATTTTGGAGGTGATAGTTCCAAAATTTTTGTCTCGGGTCATTCGGCTGGAGGCTATCTAACTATGATGATAGGATTAGATAAAAGCTATCTGTTTAAACATGATATTGATGCTAATAAAATTGCTGGCTTGATTCCACTGAGCGGACAAACAATAACCCATTTTAATATTCGAGAAGGGATGGGTATGAAAGATACACAACCACTTGTTGATAAGTTTGCTCCTTTATTTCATGTTCGTAATGATGCACCACCCCTTTTACTTATTACAGGCGACAGGGAACTTGAGATGCTTGGAAGATATGAAGAGAATGCTTATTTGGCACGAATGATGAAAGTTGTAGGACATGAACATACACGTTTGCTGGAGCTTCAGGGTTACGACCATGGCATGACATATCCTGCTTTTCCACTTATCATAAATGAAATTAATCAGATTTTGCAAAAGTAGATTAGTTAATTTTCCATTTAAACCTAATAAAAAACATGTAGCAGCTTATTAATAAATATAGTTTTTTTGCTCTACTAATAAATTTTCGAGATAAAACTATTATATGGCTATTCACCCGATAGATATTTTAATACTTTTCATTTTCATATCAGGTACTTTTCTATTTGGTCTTTCTTTTGTCAGGAAAAATAAAAACGTAAGTGATTATACTAGCGGAGGAGGCAATGTACCCGGATTTGTAGTTGGAATGTCTATTTTTGCTACCTATGTGAGTAGTATAAGCTTTTTGGCTTTGCCGGGAAGTGCATTTTCGAGTAACTGGAACTCTTTAGTATTTAGCATTTCAATACCACTTGCAATAGTTATTGCAGCTAAATATTTTGTTCCGTTTTATAGAAATATTAGCAGCATTTCTGCATATAGCTTTCTGGAAGAAAAATTTGGATACTGGGCAAGAGCATACACAGCAGCATGCTACTTACTTACACAAATTGCAAGAATTGGATCGGTTCTGTTTTTGTTAGCTTTAGCCCTAAACTCAATGCTAGGATGGAACATACCCTTAATCATAATAATAACAGGATTAATAGTAGTTGCATATTCTACATTTGGTGGCATTAAAGCTGTATTATGGAATGATGCAATTCAGAGTATAATATTAATAATTGGAGCAATTGTATGTGCTATTATTTTAATTGTTTCACTACCAGGTGGATTGAATCAATTTATATCAGTAGGAAATGAGTTTGATAAATTCTCTCTCGGATCATTTGGCATTGAGCTAAATATGCCTACTTTTTGGGTAACCTTGATATATGGCTTATTTATTAATTTACAAAATTTTGGTATTGATCAGAATTACATTCAGCGTTATAAGAGTGCGAAGAACGATAAGAGTGCTAAATCATCTGCTCTTTTCGGAGGATTATTATACATACCTATTAGCTTCTTATTTTTTGTAATTGGTACTGCTTTGTTTGTTTATTATAAAATTCAACCAGACTTACTACCTGAAAGCATTGCTAGCGATCAGGTATTCCCTTATTTTATTATACATGGATTGCCAGTTGGAGTTACAGGGATACTTATAGCAGCAATTATTGCTGCTGGAATGAGTACTCTTTCAACAAGTATAAATAGTTCTGCCACTATTATTTTAACAGATTTTTTTGAACATAATAGAAAGAAGCCTCAAACAGAAAAACAGAGAATGAAGATACTTTATTTAATGTCGTTGGTTGTGGGGGTACTTGGTATTGGGATAGGTTTAGCTATGATGTCGGTACAAAGTGCTTTAGACGCTTGGTGGAGCATGGCTTCTGTATTTAGTGGTGGTATGCTGGGGCTATTTCTTTTAGGCTACTTTTCACTCAAAGTTAATTCAATTAAGAGCTCTCATGCATTTATTGGTGTAATTGCGGGAGTTATATTTATTGCTTGGCTTTCGTTGAGTGGACAAACTATACTTCATAACTATCTGGCAATAGTATTTGGAACCATTATTATTTTTGCAATAGGTTTTCTTGTCAGATTTATATTTCCAAAAAAACAGAATTCATTTTAAAATTACATAATTATTACTTTTCACCTTCATGTAAAAGATAAATTGTTAGAGCTTGCTTTAATTTAAGTGTATATAATACTATTTTAACCTTATAAATTCATTGCTAAAGACCTTATTAGCATATAAGAGACGTTAATACTGTAACATATTCTTAACAATAACAGTCCTAATTATGTCAATATTCTATGCATTCTGAATAATATTTAAGTTGTTTAATAGTGTATATATAGGGAATTTTGTTTCGACATAAAAGTTGGAATAATAAATAATTAATTTATTTTTTACAATAATTAAGGGTTAGCGCGTAATTTATAGAAAATACATCATGTAATACTCACTTAATAATATGAATTCTATGGATAATAATTTGTTTAAATTCATTCAGATAGGAATATTTCTGTTCCTATCTGTTCCGATATTTGCCCAGTTGCAAGTTAGTGGAACAGTGAAAGATAACTACGGAGAATCGCTTCCCGGAGTAACAATATTAGTAAAAGGAACCTCACAAGGAACTGTTAGTGATATTGATGGAAGTTATTCATTAAATGCACCCAACGCTCAGTCGGTACTAGTATTCTCATTTGTTGGTATGGAAACTTTAGAAGTAAATATAGACGGAAGATCTGTAGTGGATGTTGAATTAGTATCTTCTTCAATTGCAATTGAGGAAGTTATAGTTACTGCGCTTGGTATTTCTCGTGATAAAAAATCACTTGGCTATTCTATAGCGGAAGTTGGAGGAGATGAACTTAAGCGAGTTGCACATGAGAATGTTTTAAACTCTCTGGCAGGTCGAGTTGCCGGGGTTGCGATTAACTCTACAGGTGGCCCTGGATCATCGGTAAGCATGGTAATACGTGGTGCTACTTCATTAACGGGAGACAATCAGCCTCTATTTGTTGTAGATGGTGTTCCGCTTAATAACACTTTGAGTAATGTAGGAGGTGTAGGAGACAGAAATAATGTAGACTATGGTAATGCTGTTTCAGATATTAATCCTGAAGATATTGAATCAATTTCTGTTTTAAAAGGGCCAAGTGCAGCAGCTCTTTATGGTTCAAGAGCCGGCAATGGTGTAGTACTGATAACTACTAAATCTGGTAAGGGTAGTAAAGGCTTAGGCGTATCAGTTACATCTAATACTGTATTTGAGACCCCTTATAGTTTTGTTAAAACGCACAACATGTTTGCAAACGGACGTCGCCCATATACTCATGAAAACAGACCCACAACAGGTTTACCCTACTATCTTGTTCCAGCGGCAGACTCTTATTGGGTTGGTCCCGAATTAGATAAAGGCATGATGGGTTATGTATGGCCTTATTTTGATGAAAATGGAGATTTAAATCCTCAGGAGTTAGTTTCTCACAAGGATAATTACAAGCATTTTTTCAGAACCGCTATAACTTCACAAAATGGGGTTTCGCTAACTAACGATACAGAAAAATTAAACTATAGACTATCATACAACAATATGGCAAACAGAGGCATGATACCTAATAGTGATTTGCAGCGAAACTCTGTAAACCTTACCTCATCGTTAAAGGTTGTGAACAACATAACTGTAAACTCAAGTATAAATTTTACATCTTCCGGAGCTGGTAACAGACCTGCTGGTGATAGAGGAGCAAACCCAATGGAACAGGTTGTTAGAGGTGTAAACCCTTCTGTAGATATCAGAGACTTGAAAAACTATTGGGAACCCGGACAAGAAGGTTTGATGCAGAGAGGATTATATAATTTAAATGTTAATCCAGATGGAACATATTCGAGAGGTGACATGGTTGATAATCCATATTTCCTGGCATATGAGGTTAATAATGGTTTTAGACGAGACAGACTGTATGGAAGTGGCCAGATAGAATGGCAAATAAATAATGATTTTGCATTCATGGCAAGATATTCACACGATCAGTTTCAGGAAAAAAGAGAAACTAAAATGGCGCCAAGCTATTCACGTGATGCCAATGGTGTTTATGGAATTTCTAACATATACTCGAGAGAACAAAATGCCGATTTCTTATTATCATACAACAAACAAAATGAAATCATTAGCATAAATGCTTCTGTGGGTGGCAATTACATGTATCAGTATGCCGAGAGCAGCTATGCTAAAACAAAAAATAGAGGAGGAGGATTAATAGTACCTGGAGTATATACATTAACAAATATTGCCCCCGATAATCTTGATTATGGGTCAAGTTCTTCGCAAAAAGGTATATATAGTTTGTATGGCTTGGCTTCATTTGGATTTATAGATGCAATATATTTGGATTTAACGGCAAGAAACGACTGGTCGAGCACCCTCCCCGTAGAGAATAGATCGTACTTCTATCCGTCTGCTTCGCTTAGTCTTTTAATGAACAATTTGGTTGATATGGGAGACCATGTTTCGTTAGCCAAGTTAAGAGGAGGAGTTGCTATGACGGGTAATGATACTAGCCCTTACAGATTACTATCGGTGATGGGTAACCAAGGAACATGGGGTAATGAAATACGACTTTCGACCTCTGGCACAATGCTTCTTCCCAACCTAAAACCTGAAATTCAAAGATCATGGGAAATTGGTGCTGATATATCTTTTTTTCAAAACAGGTTGAGATTTGATGCTACTTACTATATACTTGAGAATGAAAACCAAATATTGGGGATTGGACTACCCCCGTCGTCAGGATACAACTCACGCCAGATTAATGCAGGTAAACTTCAGAGTAAAGGAATAGAACTTACATTGGGTGGCACACCTATTTCTACGGATGACTGGGAATTAGACTTAAATTTTGTTTTTACAAGAAACAGAACATCTATACTTGAACTTTCTGAGGGGTTTGACTATCATGTATTATGGACAGAAGCTAATGCAGGAGCAGTAACAAGGGTTGGCGAAGAGATAGGGCAATTGGTGTCAAGAGTTGTCACAAGAGTAAACGACCCTTCATCTGAATATCATGGATGGCCATTAAAAAGTGCTTCAGGAACTTTAATTAGAGACGACTGGCAAAACTATATGGACCCTGGCGATAAGACTGCAGTTATCGGTAATTTTAATCCAGATTTTCAAATGGGAATGCAGACATCGCTATCGTATAAGAATTGGCGATTGAATGCAAGTTTTGACTGGAGGTATGGTGGACAGTTTATCTCTCAAACAATGAGATATATGGAGTCGGATTACCTTACACAAAGATGGATTGACAGAGCGCTTAACCTAAACCATATGAGTGGAAGCGAAATAGCGCAATTTTTAAAAGATAACAAAGATAAATATCTCTCACCCAACGGAATGTTTTGGCCTGTAGTGGGTGGACCTACAACGGCAACTGGTGGATTTGAGCACACTGAAGATGGTATAACGTTAAATGACGGAATGTTTATACCGGGTGTAGAAGGCTATTACGATGATAATGGAAAGTTTGTAATGGTAAAAGAGCAACTTGGTGATACAGGTACTCCAATCAACAGATGGCAAAATTCATTTGGCTGGGATTATGGACAAACCGCAATGTTTGATTCAGATTTCATTAAACTAAGAGAGATATCACTTACTTACCAAATACCAAAAATTGATATCATAGGTATCAACCAACTTGCTGTTTCGGTATATAGCAGAAATATTATGCTGTGGACAAAAGCAAAGATAAATGTTGACCCTGAGACTGCTTTTCAACCAACAGGTTCTTCTTTTATGCAAGGTATTGAAAGATATAATATAACTCCTTGGTCTATACCATTAGGTATTAAATTGGACGTAACGTTTTAGTTATTCTGAAATTATTAAAACATAAACTCAAACAATAGATATGAAAACAATATATAGAATAATAATGATGATAGCTGCAGTATCACTCCTATCTTGTGAGGAGCATTTAACCGAGTTGAATGTGAATCCGAATGGAGTAGACCCGGCAATTGTGAATCCAAACCTTTTGGTTCCTACTGTCATTGTATCAACAGCATACCCTTATCTTGAGATGAACTACAACGGTCATGCCGCCGGTGTAATGCAATATGTACAGTTAAGTGGCTGGAGCGATCCTTTAAACAACTATGCTTGGAGAGAACAAAGAAATTGGGATAACTTGTACTCAACCCTAAGAGATATAAAACATCTGTATACCAGGTCTGTTGAAGAAAATATGGAGTTTCATCAAGGATTAGCACTAGTGATTAGAGCTTTTAACTTTGGTTATATTGCCGACACATGGGGTAATGCTCCATACAGTGCTGCTCTTAATGCACTTGAAGGTGGACAGGAAGATTATTTCCCTGTCTTTGACTCACAAGAATCTATATACAGAGGCATTATTGAGGAGTTGAAAACAGCGAATACCATTTTATCAAAACCCGCTTCTGAATACACCAGTATTAGGGCAAGTTCAGACATTCTGTATAATGGTGACCCCATAAAATGGAGAAAATTTGCAAACTCTTTAATGCTGAGATATTATATGAGGGTATCATCAAAACTACCAGAATACGCAAAATCCGGTATTGAAGAAATAATTTCTAATCCAAGTCAATTTCCAATATTCACTTCAAATGATGATGATGCAGCAATGGGAATGATTGGGTCATCTAGTGGCGATTCTTGGCCTGCTACTGTAGCTTTTGACGCAAGCGAAAGCAACTTCGATAGAATACAGCTCTGCGCTGGCTTTAGAGATGTTTTGGTAGATAATAATGATCCAAGGTTAAACGTGTGGTTTAATAAGGTTAGAATACCTATAAAGGTGTCAAGTGCCTATGGCGACGATGAAATAGTTGGTGGAGTAAGATATCTGCATCCCGATCATATTGAATCTAACAATATGGTAATATACAATAAAGAGACTTGGATTGCCGATACCGAAGCAGGTAAAGTGTTAATTGATACTATGGATTATGCTGGCATTCCAATTGCATTTCGCAGGGGCGACGGATCGCCATTCAACCTTAATCCTTTTCCAATTCAGGGAGGACCAAATGTTCATAGTTCAGCATTATCAGACATGTACAAAAATACACAAGGCGGTATGCTAAAAGCAAGAATGGTTACATATACTGAGGTATGTTTTATACTTGCTGAGGCTGCACAAAAAGGGTGGAATGTGGGTGCTCAAAAGGATTGGTATGAAAAAGGTATAGAAGCCTCTTTAAACACCTATGGAGTTGGAAGCAGTTTATCATCGTACCTTAACGAAGACGGAGTTGCATATGATGGTTCGTTAGAGCAGATCATGATTCAGAAATGGATTGCCAACTGGACAATTGCTCATGAGTCGTGGTGCGATTGGAGGAGAACTGGCCTGCCAAATTTAGATGTAGGTACGCAAGGGTTAAGAGCTGCCATGCCTTTAAGATATCAGTATGGAGGGAATGAAATTTCAAGGAATAATGAAAATTACAGAAATGCAATTACCGATTTACAGCAAACCGATTTTACAGAACAAGATGGAAACGATAGCGCTTGGTCTAAATTCTGGTTATTGCAAGGAACTGGTAAGCCATACTAATAATTTTATCTGGGCAGCTAATAATTAATAATTAGCTGCCCCAATTATTCAAACAATAAAACAAGTGATTATGAAACTATTAATACACAGCATTATAATCTTTATCCTTTTGTTGATTGCCTCACCTGATGTAGTCTCTGACAACAAAAAGCAAGTTCATGAAGACACCCCTTTTACACAAGATTACAGCATAAAATACTATTTTGATATGCCCGAAGCAAATCTTTTGAAAGTGGTAACAGACAGAAATGGTAAAATACAAATATTAAGTTCAGAAGGACTTATGCACACAAGTGCAGGTGCATTCCTCTATCCGGGAATAATTGTAAAAGACAATACAGCTCGTACTTTCAGCAGAAAAGAGTTTACAGATTTATCTCTTCTGCAAAATCAATTTATCTATCTTGACAATGAGGCTGTATTGAGCAATGTATGGGCAGGAAAATTATTCTCGAAACATAGCATGCCCGATGCTAAATTATTTGCCATTGCAGATGATTTCACTTCTTTAATTTCATCGGATAGAAATTTGAAGTTGATTAAAGATTCCAAAGAATTATGGCAAGGTACAACCAGTAATAATATTATTGATATAAAGTATGTCCATGCTACAGGTAAGTTTTGGATTCTTACCTCGTCTACCCTACTAAGCCTATCTACAGAAAAGAAAGAATTGCATACAATTTTTAAAGGCGATGATTTCACTTCATTCGACATTACTTCATCGGGTAAGAAAGCAATCATTGGAAGCAAAAATGGATATTTTGAAGTTGATAATAATACAGGAAATCAATTAGGAGATAAAAGAAAAGAACTTCCTGTACAAGAAATAACCGCCGTGAAAGTAATAAACGGCAATGTTTGGTTTGGATCTTCACAAGGAGCATTTATGTTAAGAGAGGATAATAAATTCAACTACTATTACGGCGAAAGATGGCTCCCAGGAGAAGAGGTTAAAGATATTGCTAAAGGCCCAGAGGGTTCGGTTTTAATTTTAACAGACAGTGGACTTGGTCAAATCTGTTTTAAAGAAATTACATTGAAAGATAAAGCTAATTTTTTTGAGAAGCAGGTTCGCCTTCGTCATATACGAAATGGGTTTAACTCAACATTGAGTGGAATGACAAGGGGAGATCTTTCAACCGGCTTTCTTTCTGACTCTGATAATGATGGACTTTGGACTTCGATGTATTTGGGGGGTCAGGCATACAGATATGCAGTAACCCGATCGGAAGAAGCTTTACAAAACATAATAGAATCTCTGGATGCAATGGAGAGGTTATACACTATTAATCCTATTCCAGGATTTCCTTCACGCTCGTTTGAAAGAAGTGGATACATCGATGTTCTATCTGATCCTGAGAGATGGCAACATTCAAATGATCCTGAGTGGGATTGGAAAGCAACAACAAGTAGTGATGAGGCAATTGGTCACGCTTTTGTTTTTGGAGTTATTGCCGAATTAATTGAGGTAGATTCTGTTCGCAATAAAGCTATAAAATTACTCGATGATATGATGCAACATATTGTAGATAATGATTGGTATCTGATTGATTATGATGGAAAACCTACTACATGGGCTAGATGGAATCCTGAGTATGTAAACGGCTTCCCCACTTCTATAGGCGACAGAAAATTAAACAGTTCTAACATTATCTCTATGCTTCAAACTGCCTATTATTTCACTAATAAAGAAATATATAAGGAAAAGGCTTTTGAATTAATGTATGACTATGGGTATCTTGAAAACTTGATGCGCCCAATGTCTGAAATAGGTAAAGCTCCAGAAGGAGCAGATGAGTGGGCTCACATGCTATCATCTTCGTGGAATCACTCAGATGATGAGATGTATTTTCTGGGATATTGGGGACTTTATCGTTACGCATTTGACGATAAGCTTAAAAACATGTTTAAGGAGAGTATAATCGACCACTGGGAGATTGAACGTCCGGAAAAGGATGGATTATGGAATCTGTTCACCGCTATGGTTAGTGATGAATATGACCTTAATGAAGCCATTTGGTATCTACAGGAATATCCAATGGATTTGATTAATTGGAGCGTTAATAACAGTCATAGAAAAGATATAAATCCTGTTCCGGAAAACTTCAGAAGGCAAACAATTGAAGAGGTTCTTCCTCCCGATGAATTACAAATTAGGCGACATAACGCTAATCGATTCGGACTTGATGGTGGATCTAATGGAAGCTCAGAAAATAGTGCCGGAGATATATGGTTGTTGCCTTACTGGCTAGGAAGATATTTAGAAGTTATAAAGTGATAAAGTTCTATTTTACCAGCTCTAATTATTTTTAAACCTATGAACACTATTAAACATTATTACAGCTATTTATATGAATATAATTGAGTATTACTTAAGGTATATTCTCGTTACAACTTTATCCCTTTTGGTGATTGGTTGCTCTTCTAATTACTCCGAAGAGGCAGGTAGTGTAGAGGAGGTGATGAACAATGTGGTTACAAGATTATATTCTACCTTGAATGAAGACGAACTTATTTCATTAAAGCAAGAAAATCTGTTATCATATTTAGATGAAAAAGAGATTGATATACTTTCGAAACAACATTGGTCATTTAAAGTAAATACTCCTGTAGTAGTATCAGTGATGAGAAGCAAAAGACAGGAAGTTATCCCTTTTTGGCTCGAAAAAAGTGGGTTTGTTAAAACAGATTTAGAGGTAAAGAATGAAAATCAAACTTATGAGATTTGGCAAAAAGACTTTGAAGCAGGTAATATTGAGCTTGGTATAAATGGTTTTGAGAATTTCACTTATCACTACTTTATTTCTATTAAACCCCAAGATGTTAGCAAGAACCTCGAAATTGTAAGTATAACGCCTGAAAATCAATTCATGACCAAATTAGATAATGGAGCATTCACTTATCACGACTGGACTGAACTGGTACTTGAGGAAGTTCCAGAAAGTATGAAGGGAGAAGTTTTACTAACCACAATACGAGGACGAGGCAAGGAATCTCACCTGATTGGTGCATTTAGGAAAACAAAATACCCATCTACTAATATTCCGGATCAGGTTTTACTTACGTGGAGTTCCGACCCTTCTTCAAATATTGATATACAGTGGAGAACTAACACTACTGTAGAGAATGGAGAGGTGAAGTATCGGGAGGTTGACAGTAATGAGGTTATGAGCGTTTATGCCGAGAAGTATGTAATGGAAGACAGAGAACTGATGAACGACAGGTATGTGCATAGGTTTACTGCCAAGATTAATAATTTGAAGCCAGGAACGAAGTATCTATATCTGATTGAGCCGGAAACAGACTGGAACAACGCTCGCCATTTTACGACAGCAAGCACCAGTGATTCATTTTCTTTTACTTGGTTTGGTGATGTGCACCAGAAAGAAGAGTTTGGTTTACTACATAACAAAGCTGAAGCCGACCATCCAGAAACGGCTTTCTATATTATTGCTGGAGATTTAGTGGATGATGGGCTATATCGAAATCAATGGGATGAACTTTTCGAAAACTCGAAAGGGATTATTGATATAAAACCTCTTATGAATGTTCCGGGAAATCACGACAACAGGTATGGTTTAGGTGCTAAAATGTATAGAGATTTGTTTAGTTACCCAACTAACGGACCTGATGAAGTGCCTAAGGAACAAACATATTCTTTTACTTATAAAAACACTTTATTTTTAATGCTAGATGCAACTTCTCCAGTTGAAAAGCAGGCTAGTTGGATTGAGAATCAATTAAAAGATAGTGATGCAAAATGGAAAATAGCAGTATTTCATTTTCCTCCTTATAATGGAGAAGAGCCATATTTGAACATTCAAGAACATTGGTTACCTCTTTTTGATGAATACAAAGTGGATATGGTCTTTAGTGGTCACTTTCATTATTATATGCGTTCTAAACCTATAAATGATGGAGCTGCAACAGACTCTTTTAACAAAGGAACAACTTATATAATTTCATTAGGTATACCAGGACGAAAAGTAGAATTGTATGAAGAGCCATATGCTGCTGTAACTGACCAAAATGGGTGGTTATACCAACATATCAGAATTGATGGAAAGAAGCTCCAATATCAATCGGTTAGCTTTAATGGAAATGTAATTGACAGATTTGAGATTTATAAAGAAAACTAATAAAATAAACGACTAAATAAACCTAATCTCTAAACTCCTTTCGATATTCGGAAGGAGTTTTATTCATTACTTGCTTAAAGTAATGATTAAAATTTGCAAGGTTATTATATCCCGACTCAAAACAGATTTGAGTAATTTGCTTATCTGTCTCGGCAAGAAGTCGCGCCGAAATACCAATTCTTACTCTCTTTACATACTCCATAAATGTTTGATTGGTTTTCTTTTTAAAGTACCTGCAAAAAGAGCTTGGCTCCATATACACGAGATTTGCAGCTTCTATTAAATTGATTCCGTTTTCGAGATTTTGAAATACATATTCATATATTTTATCTATCTGCTCCCTGTCTTTTTCGTTGTTCTCTGGAATTTCAGACGGTAGGGCCAACAGTTTACGTTCGTCAATTGAAATAAGCAGGTTAAAAACATTAAGCATTTCAATATACTTTTCGAGTCCTTTCAGACTATTCATTCTTTTTAATGATTCGGCTGCTTCTGCTGCTACATCACCGGTAAATTGGATGCCATATTCAGCCTCTTTTAATAGATTTACAACATCCTCTAATTCGGGGATATTAAAAAAGTCGGAAACAAGAATATTTTCATAAAAATGAGTCACCACACACTCACCGTGACCGTCTGCACCAGGCTCTATAACCTCCCAACAATGAGAGATATTTGGTCCCAACAAAACCATATCTCCTGGAGCATAACTCGAAATATTACTACCAACTATTCTCCTGCCAAAACCGGATGTTATATAGTTTAATTCAAAGTTTTTATGAAAATGAATCTTGTCGGAGTGTGGATCCATTTTCATTGTTCTTGTAATGAATGAATTGTTGTGAGGCACATCTATTTTCTCGTAAACAAATCTCATAACATGCGCATTTTAACTATAAAATGTAAATATAAAAACATTTATTTGATTATATATCAAAATTCAATTAATATAAACCAATATTCATTTATCTTTAAACTGTTCATAATTTTAAATTTGTGGTAAGAATTATTCAACTAAAAATAATAGAGATGAAATTGACTTACTTATTCGTTTTTATTGTATCAGCTATTAACATTTTTGCATACAATGATGGAAATAATAAGGGGGCCGTTGTGAAATCTGAATTTATTTACCAACAGGATGATGTTTCATTTCCTAGTTGCCATGCTTCAACCATAGTTGCAACTAAAGAGGGATTAGTAGCTGCGTGGTTTGGTGGAACATACGAAAAACATCCTGATGTAGGAATTTGGTTGAGTAGAAACATTAATGGTGAATGGACAGCTCCTATTGAAGTTGCAAATGGTATACAACACTCTGGGTTGCGATATCCTACATGGAACCCTGTACTTTTCGACTACGGAGACGAACTATTTCTGTTTTATAAAATTGGCCCCACTCCTCAGAGCTGGTGGGGAGCGTTTATGGTATCAAATGATAATGGTAAGACATGGTCGAGATCCATTAGGTTGCCAGAAGAAATCTTAGGTCCTATAAAAAATAAACCTGAACTTTTAAGCAATGGTTTTCTCATTTGCCCAACAAGCTCCGAACATGAAGGATGGCAGGTGTATATGGAGTTTACCAATGATAGAGGTAGAACATGGGAGCGTACAGATCCAATAAACGACGGAGTAGATATTGTTGCTATACAACCAAGTATTCTTAAACATCCTGGTGGAAGACTTCAAATATTGTGTAGGAGTATAAACAAAAAGATATTAACTGCGTGGTCTGATGATAATGGCAGGACCTGGAGTGAACTTGAACCTATAGATTTACCTAATCCAAATTCTGGAACAGATGCAGTGACATTGAAAGATGGCAGACACGTTTTGGTTTATAATCATATAGAACCTGATTCTGATTGGGGCGATAGAAATATATTGAATATTGCCATATCAAATGATGGTTTAAATTGGGTGGAGGCTGCATTACTAGAGAATGATATAGACTCAGATGGAGAATATTCTTACCCAGCAGTAATTCAGTCGAATGATGGAATGATACACATTACATATACCTGGAATAGAAAAATGATTAAATATGTAATGATTGATCCTTCAAAAATATAATTCAGATTAAATAGTTCATTGTAACTGAATAATTTTAATTTAAAAGTAAATTATTACACAAAAACAAGCATTAAAAACACCTATGAATTACTCGGTAAAAGCGTTTGTCTTATTTACAGATAGATCTTTATCGACATAGAAAAGTATAATACGAAAAATAAAAAGGAGAAAACAGCTTAGTTGTCAAAATACAATTAAAACAGTACAAATTATAAGAAGTAAATACCATATATATTTTATTCATTTGCACTGTTAAATTTTATGTAACTATAATAGAGTATAAATTTAGACAATCATAAATATGGATACCGATATTACTTTACACGGAATTATCCCCCCTCTTGTTACTCCACTTTTTAATGATAATGAATTAGATGAGGAGGGATTAGAGAAGCTTATTAACAAGCTGCTTAAAGCTGGAGTACACGGTATTTTTTTATTAGGAACTACTGGTGAAGGCACCAGTTTAAATTATAAGTTAAGAGAAAAATTTATCCGACAAGCATGCTCAATAATTAACAAGAAAGTTCCGGTAATGGTATGTATAACAGACACTTCATTTACTGGATCTTTAGAAATTGCTCACATATGCAAGGATGCCAGAGCAGACTCTCTTGTTGTTGCCCCACCCTACTATTTCCCGATAGCAGAAGTCGAGATGCAGCATTATCTCGATGATTTGGCAGTAGAACTCCCACTACCATTCCTGCTGTATAATATGCCTTCGCACACTAAATTACATATGTCGGTAGATACTGTGAAACACGCAAAAGACTTAGGAGCAATAGGTATAAAAGATAGTTCAGGAGACATGTTTTACATGATAGAACTAATAAATAGTTTGAAAAACTCAGGTAATTTTTCTATTATTACCGGAACCGAAATATTTATTCCTGAAACTATTTTTCAGGGTGGAGATGGAGCTATTGCCGGTGGTGCAAATATGTTTCCTCAACTATTTGTAGAATACTACAAAGCATCTGTAGAGAAGGATTTCACAAAAATTGATTTACTACGACAAATTGTTGTTGAAATATATAAAACAATTTATAACGTTGGAAACTTTTCGTCGCGATATACAGTAAGCACTAAATGTGCGCTAGCTGCAATGGGAGTATGTAATGATTATGTGGCTCATCCATTACGTCAGTTTGATAAGCCCGAAAAGGAAGTAGTTTATGAGTACGTTGATATAATCAGGGGTATGATTTCAGAGTATGAAAACAGGTAGAATTAAATCAAATAACTGAGAACTATCTTGTTGTTTATTTGCAATCAACATGATTCATATATACTAAACACACCTCTTAGTTTAAATTGATATCATTACTATAGTTAAACATCATTGGTTCTAACAGACATCTAAAGTTATAAATACACATAAGATTTTAAGGATTGATCAAAAAAAAAAGAATGCTATGACAACCAAAACACTTAGCCTATATGCCTATATTATTTTATTTACTTGTATGTTATTAATATCACCTGATATGATGTTTGCACTTAATAACAGGGTCTCTTCTTATCAATCGGCACATATATTTCCAATACAAGAGAAGCATGTTCACAGTAGCTCTATTGTTGAATTACCTAATGGAGATTTACTTACTTGCTGGTTTGAAGGTTCTGGCGAGAGAACTGCTAATGATGTTGTAGTAATGGGGTCACGCAAAAAGAACGGACAATCTGCCTGGAGCGAACCCTTTGTAATGGCCGACACTCCTGATAACCCCGACTGTAACCCAGTTTTGTTTTTAGATAATAAAAACCGTCTGCACTTAACTTGGATAGTAGTAGTGGCTAACCGTTGGGAGACATCATTATTAAAAACTCGTATTTCAACCAATTACCTAAATGACGGACCCCCAGTATGGGATTGGCAAGATTTAATATTGCTTAAACCGGGAGACAGTTTTGCAGAAGATATAAAAAAGG
>Ga0209075_1000467_pt1 | contig 39300 bp, 33 predicted proteins | sample Stecom2011_FD_187523 | JGI IMG/M metagenome (GOLD analysis project Ga0209075, IMG submission 187523) | Agricultural soil microbial communities from Utah to study Nitrogen management - Steer compost 2011 (SPAdes) (version 2) | ecosystem: Environmental > Terrestrial > Soil > Agricultural land...
TTTAAAACGGCCATGCTCCTAAACTTACAGATCCCAAACAGGCGGCCACGACGTCCCACCCGTTGCTGTATAAAAAAAGGAGGCCAACCAGAATCAATGACGACTGCCAATGCAATCAGCAACAAAAGAGGCAGCAACAGAATCAAAGCGCCAAGCGCCGCAAAAAAATCAAACAACCGCTTCATTGGGCAATGTTTTATTGAGAATAAAGATATTAACTACCTAACAAATTCCACCCTGCAGCAAAGGCTGTCGGTGGATGTCTGGAGGACATTGATAAAAATTCACTGGAATTGGAAGTCGATCGGCCCTATATTTCGCACAAAAGCAAATGTCTCAACCAAAAAAGCGCCTTGCATGACCAGCAACAAGTCCCCGGGTTTACCACCCCTCTTCCTTTTAGCCATGACCGACCAGGGCTATGCTGCCGCCAAACACCTGAGTGCCTATGGAATTCCCATCGTTGGGTTCTTCCCCAACAATAAGGGTTTTGAATATTTCAGTCGTCTCCCTTGCCAAAAACACGTATTGCCTGCGTCCAATAACGACCGAATGGCGCTGCTGCGCAAAACAGCGGGGGACTTTGACCAAAAGCCGGTTTTAATGCTCACCGCAGAAAGCTACTTCCCATTCATTTACGAACACTTCGACGAAATAAACCAACTGTTTGCCCTGGAGATGCCTGAGGCGGACACCCTGCATCAAATGCTCGACAAGAACCGTTTCTCGGCCTTTGCCGAGACCTACCATCTTAAAATTCCCAAAAGCACTGAAGTGGGCCTGCACTTACAGCCAGAAGAACAGCTGTCTGAGGACCTCAACTATCCCCTGGTAATCAAACCCAAATACCGCACCGATCGCTGGAATGGCCGCTACCATACCAAAAAAGCTTTCCTGGCCCATAATCGACAGGAAGCTCTAAGTGTGTGTACAGAACTGCTGCAGGTCATCGACTGGCTGGTGGTACAGGAATTTGTACCCGGTCCCGATACCAATGTCTACTTTTGCCTGACCTATCTGACCGCCTCGGGCGAAGCATTGGATACCTTTTGCGGACAAAAAATTCACCAACACCCCATTTTATTTGGCAATACCAGCTCGGCCCTTGCTGCAGACCTTCCTGCACTGAAAGCAGAAAGTCTGCGTATTTTAAAGACGGCCAAAATGAGTGGTTTTTGTTCGGTAGAATTCAAGCAACATGCCGTAACGGGCGACTTCTATGTGATAGAACCTACCGTGGGGCGGATGGACCGGCAGCAATATGTGGCCATGGTCAGCAAGCACGATATGGTATTGAAAGCGTATTGCCACCTGGCCAGGATTCCCCAGCTCACTCCCCGTAAGCAAAAAGAAAACTTCCTGTATGTCGAAGAGTCGCTGCAAATGAAGTCCTACCTCGACTACCACCATTATAAAAGCAAAGAGCAGGGTCGAATCCGACACCTGCTCCGTACGCACAAAATTCGTTTCATGCACCTGACCCTAAGAGACCCCCTTCCTTCCCTCCTGGTTCTGGCCGGGGTGCTCAAACACTTACTTCACTACCTGCTGAAAGGAAAAACCCGCTACTTTGAAGAAGACGACCTCACCCGACAACTCCTCCAGCTTAACCACCACAAGGCCCAACAATCTGGCGCTGCGGCCGCGGAAAAGAAGGAGATAGTTCTTACAGTAACTAAATAGAAAGGAACTATAAAGCCTCCAGAAAGCGATACAAGGCTTGAACCTGTACCGGTCGGTTGAAGGCTGTTGCCGCCATGTGGCGGCAACGACTGCGCATCGCAGCCAGGTCGGCTTCTGCCAAACGGGCAAAGTTTTCTTTCAGGGCCGCCAAATCGCCGGGACGGTTTACCCATCCCAAGTCGTTCTCTGCAACAATGCGTGCCCCCTCTCCCTCACCGGAAAATAAAATGGGGAGCCCCGCTGCCATGGCCTCGTAAATTTTAGAGGGAACGGCACCATAAATATTTTTAGTCAGCGGAATCAGCGCAGCATGATGTTGCACCAGCACTCCGGGAATCTCCTCCCGCTGCAACACCCCGCCATAATAAATACCCCGCTCAGGATGCTCCGCCAGATAGGCCTCCAGCTCCTCCTTTTCGGCCCCTGCACCATAAATATGAAACTCCAGTCCCAGCGCCCGAAAATCAAGGGCACGACAAAGGCCCAGTATGCCCTGGGCTACCCCCAGCAGACCAGCATACACCACCTTGCGCGGCCCCTGGTCGGCCGCCGGCTCCAGGGAGCGGAAACGCGCATAATCAACCCCGTTACGAAACAGGAAGGTCTGACCAAACCCACGCTCCCTAATGTAGGTAACAATTTCCTGCGACTGCCCCAAAATACCTGCCGAGCGACGGTAAACAAAACGCTCCAGTCGCTCCAGTGCCCGATACAGGGTGCCGCGCGACAAGGCGCCCAACTCCAGCGCAGATAAAGGCCAAAGGTCCGACACGTTGGTCACCATTCGGGCACCGGAGACTTTCGCCAGCAGCCAGGCGGTCAGTGCCAGAGTTAAGGGGGGACTCTCCACCACCAACAAGTCGGGCTGCTTTTGGCGACAAAAGCGCCAGGCAAAAAGGGCGGTGAAAGAAAAGGACAGCATACTTAAAATACGCGGCAGAGTGCGCCTCGAGTTCGATGCATAGAGCCAAAAGCGCAAAAGAGCAATCCCGTCGCGCTCCTCACGCAAGGCAAAGCGTCCACGAAAATCCTTGAAAATACGGCCCTCCGGATAATTGGGCAGGGCCGTAACCACCGACACTTCAGCACCCAAGGCTTTGAGGCCCCGAAGCATCTCAAAAAGACGACTCTGCGGAGCACCCATCTCGGGCCGGTAATACTGGGTCAATAAAACAATACGCATACTTAACGGTAATGCTTTCGAAGGATGTCCACAATATTTTGGGCAGCCTGACCCTCGCCATAAGGATTACGGGCACTCGACATGCTTTCGTAAACCTCCGGCTCGTTTATCAGCCGCTTGCACCAATGCACTATTTCGTCACGACGGGTACCCACCAGCTTCACCGTACCTGCCTCCACCGCCTCGGGTCGCTCCGTGGTATCGCGCATCACCAGGACCGGCTTACCCAGTCCCGGTGCCTCTTCCTGAATGCCCCCACTGTCGGTCAACACAAAAGCGCAGTGCTGCATCAAATAAACAAAGGGCAGGTATTCGAGCGGAGGAATCAGGTAAACGTTCGGCAAATCCTTCAGCAGCGCATTAACCGGTTGCTGTACATTGGGATTCAAATGTACCGGATAAATCACCTGCCAACCGGGATGCGTCTCCGCGACCTCACGAATGGAAGCACAGATTTCCTCAAAACCCTTTCCGAAATTTTCCCGCCGGTGTCCGGTAACCAACACGTAGCGTCCCGCCTCAACCAAGTTAGCCGTGTTGGGAATGTGTTGTTGCAAGACCGAAAGCACGCCCTGCAAAAGGGGCCCGCCCTTTTGCAATTCGGCTCCGGCAATTTTCAATGCGTCAATCACCGTATTTCCGGTTACATGAATGCTCTTTTCTGCTACCTGCTCACGACGCAGATTATCCGCAGCCCACTCGGTAGGCGCAAAATGCAAATCCGCCAAGCGGCCCGTCAGCTGCCTGTTCATTTCCTCCGGCCAGGGAGAATACCTTTGATAGGTCCGCAGTCCCGCCTCCACATGGCCCACCTCCACCTGTCGGTAAAAAGCCGCCAGGGCAGCCGCTGTGCTGGTCCCTGTATCGCCGTGCACCAAAACCAAATCGGGTTTAAAGGTGTCCAAAACCGAACGCATACCCAACAATACCGCCGAAGTAATATCGAAAAGGTCCTGTCCGGCCTTCATGATGTTCAAATCGTACTCGGGCACAATGCCAAATACTTCCATCACCTGATCGAGCATCTGACGATGCTGTCCGGTTACACAAACCCGTGCATCAAAATACGCCTGCTGATCGGGATGCTTCAAGGCACGCACCAGAGGAGCCATCTTAATGGCCTCGGGGCGCGTCCCAAATACAATCAATACTTTTATCATAGTTTCATTTTTTATCCTTTCATCCGTCAAAGTCACCAAAAATAGCGCATTTTATGCGCTATACATAACGAATGGGCGGAAGTTCTCCCCCGTCGCCACCAAGCGCAACGACCTGCCCTCTTTCATCCAGAACAAAACGCAGGCCGGCCAACAATTCGGCCTGTTGCCTGAGTTCCTGAAGCGTGGGCATCCAAATTTTTTCCTCTGCCACCGCTAAAGACAGGCGCTCAAGGGCAGCCTTGGCCCCAGGCATAACATGCCCCTTGTTGTCGGCAAAAAGGCGGCCCGATTTACGCCGGTCGGTATCGGCCAAATAGGTGTGCGCCAAACAAACTCCGGCTTCACCCATCAATACATTCAGGTTGTCCTGCGAAAAAGTAGCCGCAAAATCATGCACCTCAACGGTCTGGAAAAGCCAAAACCGCTGCCCACCCAAACCGACTTCAAACAAAATGGGCGTCATTTTCTGCCATTCAGGCAATCGCAGTCTCCCACTCCCGAAGAACACCACCCGCAGCAACTGTGCCAACAAGCGAAAGCTGCCTGCCAAAAGCCGCGGCCAAATGCGCCAGGATTGCCTCCAGGCTTTTTTGCGCAGCCAGGCAGCCAGTTGTTGATAACGCTTTTGGGCACGAACACCACAAAAAAACAGGTTGTAGCTGCGCAGCAATTCGAAAACCCCGGACTGGGAGAACTGCTGCATTAAGGTTTTACGATAGGCGGACAAGGAAAAATGCTTCGGATTCAACTGATTGATTCGACCCGGCCCGGATTGCCCTGCATCGAGATAGTTCCACAACAAACGCACGCCGGCCCTCCGCATACCCCGTGCCCAATCGATCAGCTCTGGAGCAGCGGCCGGGATACGACTTAAATTATAGGGCTGAAACCCATGGTCTATCCAGGTGGTCCAGGACCCGGATTCCGTCACAAAGCGATCAAAATCATCCTCCCACTCCGATCGACTTGCACGGGTCGATTGTGAGAGACTGTGGTAACACAGTTCATGACCATCCTTCGCCCAATCTCTCAACAAATCGGCCTGCCTTTCCATCGACACATTCCAGGGACGTTTACTGTGATGAAACAAAAAGACCCCTTTGGTAATGTTTAAACCTAAGCGGCGCAGAAAACGACGTTGTCGCTCCAACAAAACCGGAGAATCGAAATCGCAATGATCGGAGATGTTGAGGATGGCTGAAAAAGGAATTCGGGAACGACTGAATTCGGGAACTGCCGAGCGGGTGAATAAAAAAGTGCATACCCACTCGTTGCGGGCCGGGGAGCAAGTGCTGAGCAAGGGGTGATCGTTGGCATCGTAATGCAGACGCGGTTGCTGCAGCGGATCGGCTAAAATCCAGGTCAACTCCTGCGCCTGACGAGGATCGTAGTGCCAGGTGCCGTGGGTTTCACCGGCCACCATGCGCCAGTCGCCTTCCAGTTCGAGTATTTTGGGCGACCAGCTCCCGGCCATGCGGACCTGCTCGGCATTTACCCATTTGTAATCGAAATTTCGCCAACGCAGCACCCTGGCATCCAGCTTTATCTGCAAATGCAGTCGCAACCCGGCAGTGACCAATCCCTCAGGAAGCCGAATAACAAAGCGATGCCTATGGCCCTCCTGCTCCTGCCGGACCCTGACACGTGATGGCGCTACGCCGTCAATCTCCAAAGAATAACTATGTATCAAAGACCCTCAAATTTTCGTTCAAAACGCTTGAACTTTCCCATAAGCGTACGTTCCAGTACCGCTTCATTTTTAATCTCAAGTTCCGCTGCAAAATCCAAGGCCTGCAAACACAAACGTCGCAAGCGGTCCTTCTCCTCTGCAAGCAAAGGACGCTCGCTGGCCACCTGCACCACAAAACGCTCCGGAGCGATTTGCAAAACCTTATACTCATTCACCACCTTGCAATACTCCGAAAAAGCTTTAAACACATACAAAAACAAGGTGTCTCCAGCCACCTTCTTGCCCGAAGGCAGCCAGGCCATCTCCTCCACCCTGCCCTGTAAATGCGTCAGCCACAGTTGCCCGTCCAGCTCCTCTAAGGCCGCCATATCTCCAATTTCGTAACGAATCAAGGGCGTCCCCCGATTGTAGAGGGGAGTCAGCACCACCTTTCCCACCTCCCCCCGGGCACAGGGCCGATTCTGCTCATCCAGAATTTCCGTCAACATCAGCTCGTTCGACAATTTCCAGCGACCATTTCTTCCAAAACCCACAATACCTGCCTCCGAGGCCCCGTATTCATTGTACACCGGAACCCCGTATACCCGCTCCATAAGAGCCATCTCCTCGAGGCTGCACATTTCGGAAGTGACAATAACCGTCTGTAAGGTAGGCAGCAGGACTTTAAGGACCAGCCCCTTTTTATCCAAAAAATGCGCAAAAGTCACCAAGGGATAGGCATAACCGTAAATATAAACAAAGGGGCGTCGACGAAAAGCATCCAGCCAGGACTCGAGTACAGACTCCGACAAATCAATGGTATTGAAGCGAACCCGGTTGCTGAGCCGGTCCTTCAAGCCTTCGGTTATACGGCTGCGCCTGCTCAGGGGAAAACCGAAAAATCGGGCCTGCAAATCGTTAAAGCCCACACCGGCCGACCGGTAGCGATCTTCCAACAAACGCCAGGTAAGGGCGTGACTGAGGTAGTCCAGTGCGTAAGCAAAAGGTTTGCCGGTCGACCCGCTGGTCGCCCGATGATAATACTTTGGGTAGGCATTCTGGTCGGGCACCCTTGTAATCGCATGTTCCCTAATCAGGCGCTTATTAAGTACGGGCAGCTCCTCCCACGAAGCAGGCCAATCCCCTATAAAATGACGGAAACTGGTATTGGCCTGGTAGTGGTACTCCAAAGCTGCCCATTTCTGCCGTTCCAGGTAGGCCGGATCGTGCGCCTCCCGCTTATACTCCTTAAACAAACGTCCCGCTTCATTCACCGGAAACCCCGTCCATTTCAACAGTCTGAAAAAATCCATCACCAGGTCCATTTATAAGCATGCAACAAATCCAGCGATTGGGCCACCACGGCCTCCATCCGAAAGGGCTGCACCACCTTTTGAACACCTGTGCTCAAACGACGACAGAGTGCCTCATCGACCAGCAGACGCTCCATCGCAGTCACCAGTGCAGCTACATCTCGGGGGGCCGTAAACAGGGCGCTCTCGCCTTCCTCAAAATACTCGGGCAATGCACTGAACCGACTGATTAACAAGGGTAATCCAGCCATCCCGGCCTCCACCAAAACCCCGGGGAGTCCCTCCCCCGGATGAAAAGTGGGCAGGACCAAAAAATGATACGCAGCCAGCACTTCCTGCACTTTGCCAGGTTCCACCAAACCACAATATTTAATTCTTCCTCCTGATTCCCTCACCGCCTTCTGCAACAGCGGCTCATCCATCGGGTCCACCGGTCCGTACACGTCCAGCTGCACGCACCTGCCCGCAAGCAGCAAGCGGCCCACCGCCTCCAGCAAATCGTGGATCCCCTTGGTACGGGTTACCCGCGAAATAAAAACAATGCGTCCCTGTGCAGCCTCATTCAAGTCCCACCGCTGCCCACTGTCCCGCCGGGGATTAAAAACCAGTTCCACCTTCCGCAGTCCGCAAGCCTCTAAGCCTTGTTGCAGGGCCCGAGATTCGGCAAAAACACCATCCAGGCGGTTGAGACAGGCCACCATCCACCTGCGTCTCCAGGGCGACAAATCGTTTTGCAGTTGCTGGTGAAAAGACCCGCCCACCACATAAAGCACGCCCTTTTTAGTCCGCAAGGTCTGCATCAGCGCAAAAATCGGCAACAGGTAGTAACGCCCGTACTTATTCAAAGAGAAGATGATCTGGTAACTGCCCCACATTTTGGCCAACAAACGCAGATTGTTGCGCCAGCGGGGCCCCTGCCGGGCAATGGTATCGAACCATTCCACCCCCTTAATGCCAGCCCCCTCAAAACCCGCTTTAAGACAGGAGTTCTTTACCCCATCGCCATTGTAAGGTGGCGCAAAAGGTCCGACAAACAGGATGTTTCCCGACGCTTTACGAGAGGATTTTCGCATATACCTTTTCAATTTTATCCAAAGCACTTGTGGCCGAAAAGTGGGTGGCTACCCTGCCCTTCAAAGCCTCGGCCAAACGCCGGGCTTCTTCCGGATTGTCGAGCAAATCCACCACAGCAGCTGCCAGGGCCTCCGGGTCGGAAGGCGGCACCAGACGCCCGCAACGGCCCTGATCCAGAACCAGCGCGCAATCGCCCACATTCGTGCTCACCACCGGTAAAGCGGCCATCCCATATTCCAGGAGCGAAACAGGTAAGCCCTCTGAGAGGGAGGACAAAAGGCCAAGATCTGCCGCCTGTAAGATGGCAGCGACATCGTTGCGCGAGCCCAGGATGTGAACACGCCCGCCCAGCTGAGCTTCCTTAAGGAGTCTTTGCGACAGGTGTCGGAAGTAATCGTCGCTGAAGTGACCGCCTACCAAAAGGAGACTGGCTGCCGGGTAGCGCCGGCGAATGCGAACAAAAGCATCCAGGAGATTGTCGTGGTCCTTTTGTCGTCGCAAATTGGCCAGGCAGACCAGGCGAGGCCCCTGCCCGTCGTCGGGCAGCGGCTTTTCCAGGACTGCGACCTCCTCCAAATCGGCAAAATTGGGCAGAAAGGCCACCTTTTCCGCTGCAAGGGCCAGCTTCTCCACTGCGTATTTCAACAACTTGTCGTTCACCACAAAAACGTAACTGCAGAACTTCACCAGTACCCGCAACAAGCCACGTGGACGCCGGTGCAACTGTTCACTGTAGCCAAAATGATCGTGCCAGACCAGTTTTAAACGGGGACAGCTCAATTTCAACAAAACGGCCCAAAAGAGGGAGGACGAATGGGCGTGAACCACACCGATCTGTTCCCGGGAGACGAAACAACGCAAGCGCCAAAAAGCACGAACATCCAGAACATGTCGCTTATTAAGAAGCAAGAGTTTCACCTCCTCGTCTACGAATACCTCCAAGGGACCCCCCTTGCGCGTGGCACACAAAAAACTTTGCACCCCGCGGCGCGAGAGACCATTGGCTATATTCACCGCCATACGTTCGGCGCCGGCAGCAATCAGGGAATCAATGAGTGTAAGTACCCGCATCGACTTTACAACAATTTAATAAGCGCTTCTTCAAAGGCCTCCAGGTGATAACGGTGCGACCAGTCCATCGCCGCACGACACCTGTCGTAGTAATCCTGTGGCTGCGCCAGCAGTCCCTGAATGGCTTCAGCGACCTGGCCGGGATCGGCCGACACCAGCACCCCTCGTTCAGCGGTGTTGAGCATCTGACGCACGCACGATACTTCGGTGGTCAGTGGTAAACAAGCCCACCACATGGCCTCGGCCACCACCTTGGGCCAGCCTTCCGAGCGCGACAAGAAAACCAGAAAATGAGCCGCACGGAAATATTCTTCCACCACTTCCGGTGCCTGCCGACCGTGAAAATGAACGACATCAACCAAGCCCTTTTCCGTGCAGAATTGCTCCAGGTCTGCCCGCTGGCGACCGTCCCCAAACAAATCAAGACGGACCTCCAGACCTCTGCCCCTCAGCAGCTCCACAACCTTAATGGCGGTCAGAGGCCCCTTATTCGGCGTGAGTGTCCCTACAAAAATCAAACGCAAGGGCAGCTCAGTTAACGAACGGGGCTCCAGGGGAAGGGCCTGGGTTTTGGAATAGGAAGCCGTAAAAAACGGACGGATGTTTCGACTCCTTTCGCCCCAATCGCCATAAACCATAACCCGCATGCGTCTCGACCAAAAGCGCGAACGCAAGAGCCGCTGTTGCAGTCGGTACGATCGGGGCTGACGACTGTTCCAGTCCCAGTTGTTGGCATACTTGGCCGTTTTTCGGGTAAAAGGAAAAAAAACCTGTACCAGAAGTCCCAACAAACCCATGTTGGAGGGACAGCGCAAATGAATGTGACTGGCCCATGCCATGCCCTGCAAAAGACGAAAAAGCACAAGGGGTAATTTCGAAAGAGAACTCAGTACCTCCTTTTTGTTGGTAAAACGCAGGGCTGGAACCGCGACAAAATCAAGATTGGGATGCGCATAAAAAGTCTCCAAAGCATCGGGTGGCTGCTGCGACAAAGGAGCTATGATGCGGACCCGGTCGACGTGGCGCAACCAAAGATTCATTTCACGCACATAAGGCGTGTACCCCCCATAGCGTCCCTCGCTGTGCACATGCACCACCGGCGAAACAATCAGAAATTTAAGCATCTTGACCTTCCCCGACCTCCTCCTTCCCACGTGAAGCCACCCACATAAAGGCCGCTCCAAACACCACGCCGGGCAAAGCCAGGCGCATGGCCGCATGAAACATGGTGAACATACTCAACAAATAAAAAGCAACAAAGAAACAACGCGTCATGGGATCGCGATAGTGAAAAAAGAAGTACAGCGGCAAGCCCAACATGCCCACCAGCATAAAGATCAAGCCTACAATCCCGTGCTCCGACAAAAGACGGGCAAATTCGGTGTGGGCCGCAGCTTCCGAGCCATAATACCGCGCCCGGTAAATGGCCCCCATTCCGTAACCCACCCCAAAACCGGGATGCTCGGTAAAGACTTTAATGTCGGCGGCAATGATCTTGTCTCTGCCCGTGAGCAAACTCCCTCCCGAACTGCGTTCGCCGGTCAAGGCCTCCGTTGTACTCAGGCCCTGATACCGATACAACAAATAATTATTAGTCAGGTGATTCGCAAACACGAACACCCCCACAAAAAATGCCAGTCCCACCAGCACCCAGGGCAAGGACTGCACCAATCGCCTACGGAACCCGTAGTACGAAAAGTAGAGCACCGCAACAGCTCCCAAAAGAGCCAGTACACTGCCCAGAACGCCGCCCCGCGAAAAAGTCAGCAAGGCCCGGAGCACCAAATAAAAAAGCATCAGCCAGTCGAGCCACTTAAAAGGTGTTATGGCCGCCCCATTGATTTTATAGAGCAAGGCCAGCAGAATGAACCAGCCCAGCACCGTACTCACCTGATTGGGTCCGAAACCACCCGAGGCCGCAGCGCTGGATTGCACACTGGTGAACTCGATGGTGGCCAGACTGGCTACGGTACTTAGGGCCATGATAACGGCAAAAGCCGGCAGAAAGGCCCATTTCAACTGGTGAAAAAAAGTGGAAGCGGGCAGGCGGCGCCCAAAAAAATACAAGCCGGAGGCGATGAGACTCAAGGGCCCGGAGATGTTGAACATGACCATGTCCAGTCTGCGTGCCGGATCGCTGTGCTCGGTAAGAAAGATGGCCGGCAGCAACAACACCAGCAAAAAGATAAAAATCCAGGGAAAATACCTGCGACCTCCTATCACCAGTCCCGTGACCAACAAAATAATGCTTGCGTACTTGCCCAACTCCCAGGAATAGGGCGCCCCGGCCATGCGGTACAGCATTTCGTAGCCCACCAGGTAAAGGGCATAAAAACCCGCCCGGGCATCGCTGTCGAGCCGGTACACCACATCCAGCCAAAAAAGCAAAAAGAAAAGCGGATAGGCCAGCGCAACAATTCCCGGCGCATACTTTAACATGGCCCCCAAAAACAAATGGAGGACAATCAAGGCCACATAGCCGCTTTTATAATCCAACAGTTTAATCACTTCAAGGAACGATAAAATTCAGTATTCTTAGCAACAAGTCCCTCCAGTCCAAACATTGCCCGCGCATCTTGCTGGCCCTGCAAAGCCAACTCCTTCATCCGCTCGGGATGCTCAAAGGCATAAATAATCTGCTCCGCAATATCCAGAGGTTCGTAGGGATTACACAAGAGCCCGTTTTCTTTGTGGCGAATGGTTTCCGGACCGGGTCCCTCACGGGTAAAAAGTACCGCTTTGCCCATAAACATAGCTTCAGGGGCCACCAGTCCCTGAGTTTCCATGTGCGAAGGAAAAACGCAAAGCTCTGCCTGTTCGTAACGAGCAGGAATTTCGGACAGAGGAAGGGGCCCATGAAAATGAAGGTGCTGCAGTATTTCCTCAGAAAATTGTTCCTTCAGCCACGCTGTGTAGGAACGCTTATCGGGAAAAAACCAATCGCGCCCGTACACATCGAGCTGCACCTCCGGAAACCGCGGGATAATGAGCTCAAGGGCTTGAATCAACTGACGAATGCCCTTTTTCTCGCAAACGGTACCGGCAAAGACGAGGCGATGCTTTTGAGCAAGATCGAGATCGGCCTGCCGAAACAAGTCCCCGTCGATGGGGTAGCGAATGGTGGCAAGCGGTCGCCCTTCGGTCGACAAGTACTTAGCTGTGTGTCGTTTTACATATTCCGAGACCGCAACAAAGGCATCGGCCCGGGCGTAGGAGCGGCGCTCCAAAAAGCCCTTCCAGGCGTCGATGGGCCGCTGTTCCGATTCGGCAAAAAAGTGATGGCCCCCATGCATACGTACCACCTTGACGTAAGGGGTTTTGGCGGGCAACATAAACATCAGAGCTTCGGGCGCTTCAACCACATCAAGGGGTCGACTTTCGTGCATCTCCCTCAACTTCCGCCTTATCCGCCAGGCATTCTCGGCAAAGCTGGCCTTTTTGAAAAGACGAGGTGCCGGCAAGCGGTAAATGTCCACCCCCCGATCCTGAAAATGCTCTTCCTGTGGACCTTTGCCGATGCCTACTACCGAGACACGGTGACCGGCACGCACCAGGGCGCGGGCAATGGTTTGAATAAAACTTCCGATGCCCCCGGTTCCCCACAAGGGGTATTCGTAGGACAAATAGCAAATGTTTAGTGCTTCCATAAGTGCGGAAAGTTATCTTTAAACAGTAGTCATGACCCGGGCAATCCTTTCGGAAGCCTCCTCCAGTGGGTGCAGCGCCACCACCTTAAACCAGCGGGAGCGGACTTCGGCCGACGGCAGGGGGCCGTACAAGGCACGCCGCACACAGTCGGCGATCTCCGCCCTGCTGTTGAGCCAAACCACACAATCGCGGGTAGGCATGCTCCTGAAATGCTGGTATTGATTATTGACAACGGCCGACCAATGGGTAATGGCGGGCTGATCGTAATTGATGTAAATGGCCGGTTTGTCGTACACCGCAAAGTCGTGTGCCATGGTGGACCCCACATTGATTACTGCGTCGGCGTGCAAGGCCACATTAACCAAAAGCCGGATGTCGTCCAGCGTCGGCACATTAAAATCCCAGCCCCCACGGTATTTTTTCCAAAGCGGATCGGAGACTTTAATGAGGTCGGGATAGCGTTCCACTACAGGTTGAAAGCGGCCCGACAAATCTACGGGACAGCGGCGAAGAAGAATCTGGGGCCTTTCCGCTTCCGGCATCTGCATCAGCGCCTCTGCCAGGTCGGACAAATACAGTTCGTCGCAGGGAAAAGTCATATCGTTGCCCGAAAAACACAGCACCTTTTTATTGGGGTCGAGGCCCCATTCGGCAAAAAAATCCCCCCGCTCCTGACGCAGCGAAGGGTTAAAATAAAACTCAAACTGGGGCGTTCCGGTGACAAAGAGACGGGTCTCGGCAATCTCGGGATAGTAAGTCGCCATCTCCTGCTTCATAAATTCGGACCACAGCACATAACGATCGGTCCGCACAAGCAGTCGCGCCTTGGGCAGATTGTCCCAGGAATAGACAGCCCCCAGGGTTGGAATCTCCAGGGAACGAGCAGCCTCTACCACCACCGAACCGTCGAGCGAGCGCTGGTGCGTACTGAACAGCACATCGGGTTGCAGCTGGCGCAGCACGCTTTGCTGCTCCTTAAAATAGGCGGTACTGCGCAAGTGTTTTCGGTAACGCTTTTCCAATCGCACTATGCGCCGGTACCTCAAAGAGGCCCACCAGCCCACCAAGGCCGCCAGTGCAAAAAAGAGGCGGGTTAACCAGGCGTATTGTTTGCGGGTCCAGTTGATCATGATGGTGGAATTATCCACCTTGCGGGTGTTGTAGCGCAAGCGCGCATAGGTGATGCTCTCCTTGAGCAATTTCCCCCAAAACGCTTCGCGATAAGTCGTCATGGCTACATGCCTGATCTCTTTTTGGTGAACTTGCTGCACCTCCTGCACCACCTCGGGGGGCAAAACGGTCAACAATATAAGCTCGGCATCCTTAGGAAGCCGGTCGATGAGACTGCTGTACAAATAATTGCGCAGGCCTACCCCGTCGGGTACCAAAAAACAAATCCGCATAAATCCTTAGTATTTTAGCTGCTTAAGTCCTTCCGGCCAAAATGGCCTCCACATACTCCCGCACCACGCCTTCACCCCCTTTTTTGGTGAAAACCCGAATACCGGGAATGGCTTTTACCTTGTCCACTGCATCGGCGGGACAGGCCGGGAAACCCACCCGGGAAAGTAATTCGAGGCAATTCACATCGTCACCGATGTAGGCCACCTGCGACAGATCCAAACCCTCCTTTTCACAAATATCCAGGGCTGCCGCCAGCTTCCCGCCGTGCTTTTTGCCCTGGTAAAGATGATCGAGTCCCAGTTTTTTAAAGCGGCGGTCGACCATCCGCGTATCCTCCGAAGTCACGATGCCGGTCTTAATGCCCTGGGCCTTCAAAAGCTGCAAGCCCATCCCGTCGCGGGTATTGAACTTCTTGAGCTCATCGCCCTCCTCGGAGTAGTACATGCCCGCATCGGTCAGCACCCCATCCACATCGGTCAGAAAGAGCCGTATTTGAGTATAATCGGGCAAAAGTTGCGGTTGATGCTTGCGCATCAACTGCTCGGCCATCAGCCAATCGTCCTCCTCATCAATCTCAATGGCCGTATATTCAGGCATTTCAAACAAGCCAATATGCCCCGAAATGCGCAGTCCCGAAGCTCGAATGGCGGCAATGGTACTCACATAAAAGGCACCGTTCTCCATCCACTCACCATCAAAGTCCTGCCTCCGGGGACGCTGTCTGTAATCGTAGTTTTTAGATTGACCGTCGGCCGTCCAAAAAAAACGCTTGAAACGCACACAGGAAAGCAGACTGTCGAAGCCGCCTTCGGAAAAGTGTTGCAGGGCCCCGGAGAAATCTTCGCGACGGGTAAGCGGCGAGGTGGCCTGGGCAAGGACAAACACATCCTTGTCGGTCCACCTGCTACCGTCGCGGTCCAGATAGTCAAACATGGCTGTTTCGGTGGACGCGGTATCGCTGGCACTTTCAGCAGAGCGGTCGAACAAGAGCACCTTACTGAAGGCAAAACTTTCCACCACCTCGCGAATTTGGGGACTGTCGGTAGCCACCACCACGTGGTCCACTTCCGGCGCTTCTTCCAAAGCTTTCAGATTCCAATAAATGAGGGGACGACCGCAAAAATTGCGGATGTTTTTCAGGGGAATGGATTTACTGCCTCCACGTACGGGTACAAATGCGACTACTGCCATTTCAATTGATTCTTTTTAAGTTTGTTACGTTGCACTTCTTCTATGGCAAGAATGTCGTCCGTTTTGTAAGTAAGGGCTTTGGAAACTGCACGACAATCGCGGGTCAGTCGCCGCAGTCCGTCGGGCTCCAAAGAAGCCGCATGATCGGTACCCTTCCAGGTCCTGTCGAGGGTATAATGCCGCTCTATCCACTCGGCACCCAGGGTCATGGCCGCCACATCCACGGCAATACCCAAATGATGGCCCGAAAACCCGATGGCCTTCACCCGGTGTCCAAACTGTTCCTTAAGTCGATGAATTTCGTAGAGACAAACATCCTCAAAGGGAACCGGATAGCCCGAAGTACAGCTGTAAAGTACCAGGTCCTTGCTGCGACCGGCCGCCTCAAACAACTGCACCACCTGCTCCTCCTCCTCACGTCGGGTCATGCCAAACGAAACGTGCACTTCTCCGCCATAGTTTTCACAAAGGTACAAAAGCAGGGCCTTATTCTGGTTGCAGGCCGAGGGAATCTTTATCAGGGCGGGATTCAACGCAGCAATTTCCCGCGCCGAACTCACATCCCATACCGAAGTGGAATACTCCAGTCCATACTCCTCACACCAGGCTTTCAACTGCCGGTGTTGGTCCACATCAAACTCCAAAAACTCCCGGTGCTCACCATAGGTCTTCCCGTAAGCATTAATGGGATTGGGGTGGGGCGAATGGTATTCCTCCTCACTCAACAACTCCCGGTTGTTGCGCTTCTGAAACTTGACCACATCCACTTTGCAAAAAATGGCTGCCGTAACAATCATTTCACGGGCAATTTCCATACTCCCCTTGTGGTTGCAGCCTATTTCAGCGATAATCTTGGGTGCCTGCATAAGTCAAATATTTATTCGTTTATAATGGTTTCTTTTTTACAGCCAGCGCCATTTGCGACCGGCACGCAACAAAAGTCGGTTGAGCGGAAGCAGGCGGCGCAGGACTGCGGCACGAAAGGACTTTTGCGGCAGGGGCCATTCAAGCGGACCGGACGGAGCAAGGGCCCGGGCATGCCAGTCGAGGGCCGCCTGGGGCACCGTATTGCCCAAATGATAAGCCCACAAGTCGGGCGTGGAAACCCGCAGGTAGCCCGTTTTTTCTGCCGCCACATCGAGGTACTCGTGCTCATAGCCGTTTTTGAATACCCAGGGCACTTTATCCTGGTTAAATTGCTGCACCACCTCGCGCCGAAAGGTAGCCAGGGCATGTACCGCCCCCAAAACCACGGTATGCCCATCCCGCTGCAACACGTACTGCTGCTGCCGCCAGCTAAGACCACGCTTGATGCCGGGGCGACTGTACAAACCCGACTCCGGGGAGTGCCCCAGTCCCTGCTCAAACAAGTCCACGTCCTCATCGGACAGCACCTTGCCGGTCTGCCGGGCCGCCCACACCAAATGACTGTTGTAAAAATAAGTCAGATGCGCAGCGGGAAAGGGACTCACCATCCCTGCGCGCGGGAAACGTTGAAACACGCGGGCCACCGCCTGCTCCCAACCCGGCAAAAACAAAAAATCGGCATCGGCCAGGGTCAGATAATCTTCCTGAGCAGCACGCGCCTCGGCCAGCAAGGGATCCAGTTTGCCCCGGTTCTCGGCACAGAGCACGTACTTGTCGATGAGTCCCGCCTGCACAAAGGACTCCGCCACCGCAGTTGCCTCGGCACAGGAATGGTTGTTGATGAGAGTAATGGCGCTTTGCTCCCGATCGATTGAGCGCGTCAGAGAATCGAGACAATAACGCAACACCTCCGGCTGTCCTTTAAAGTAAGGCTCCTCTACATTGGGAATCCAAAAGGGCAGAATGATCCGATGCACCTTGTGCGACAAGGGCTTCAGTACACTTTTCAAAGGATGCTCGCCTTCACGCATGTTGCAGGTTCAGTGACTGCCTAAGCAGTTCCATATTTTTTCCGGCCAGACGACGTGCCAAGCCCGGCACCACCAAAAAGCCGGGATACATTAAAATACAAGCCCAAAGGGCAGGCAGGAGCATCGACCAGGATCGGATGCCCGTAATTTGCATGCGCAACAACTTGGCCCTCAGTCGCCGAAAGCGGGACGGAGCCAAGAGGCCCTCCCCCTTCAAGTGTTGCAGGACCTTATACAAATGTCCCGGCAATTGAAGATAGGCTCTGTTGTTGTGCGAAATACCTCCGCTGTGCTCCCGGTAATACAGGAGGGGCGCATTAATGAAATAAAAGCGGGCATGAAAAGCCAACCGGTAAAAGAACTCAACATCTTCCCCGGCCGCCTGCATCGCGGTATTGAAACCACCTACCCGATCGATGAGTGCTTTACGAATCAAGGGCGAAGAAAGCATTACGGTAAAATCGCCCACCATATCGTCGAACACATAACCATGCTTACGGTCCGCATGCAACTGTCCCGTTACCCTTCCCGTTGGCTTGCCCTCCCCATCCATCACATAGCAATACCCATGCACCAGACCGCAATCGGGGTGGGCCTTCAGCACCTCCACCTGCCGTTGCAACTTATCGGGCAGCCAGCGATCGTCGTCGTCGAGGAAGGCGACCAGTTCGCCCCTGGCTTCCTGCAAACCTCGATTTCGGGGGACAATGGGCCCGCCACTGTTGGCCAGTTTAAAGTAGCGCACAAAGGGATAGTTGCTACAAAGCGCTGCGTTTTCCACACCCGGCGTGCCATCGTCCATAACCAGCACCTCATAGTCGCTGAAAGTCTGCGCAGCCACACTGTCCAGTGCTTCGCGCAACCAGGCCGTGCGGCGGTAGGTGGGAATAATGATGGAGACGAGTGGTCTTTTTTTCATGACTTTGCTTTTCGAATCGAACGCTTCAGCTGGGCCTTCAGCAGTTTCCAAACCAAGAGGGGACGACGGGCCTTGCGGGCCGACCGCCAAACGAGTCGAGTGTACCCGGGGTGCCCTTCCTGCCAGGCGTCCAGGGCATCGCGCCCTGTCTTCTCCCAAATCAGCTTATCGTAGGCGGGATTGATGCCCAGATATTTGGGGAGAATGCGGAAATGTCCTTCCCAATAGCGTGCGCCCTTTTTCATTTCGGCACTGCCGGCGTGCCGCCGGTAGTGACTTACCAAACGGTCGTGAAACACAATGCCCCGCTTTAAGGCAATGCGCATAAACATGTCCCAGTCCTCGGCAAACAAGTTCTCATCAAAACCGCCCTGTTCCTTCAAGGCCTCGGTCACATACAGACCCGAAGCGGTGGGTATGAAACAACCGTGCTTCACCAAATCCGGAAAGATAAAGCCCGAAGGCATGCGATGGTTGGGAAAGAGACGACGCCGACCCGCTATAACGGAGGGGCGCAGCATGTTGTCGTCGTTGTCGATCCAGGCAATATCCCCGTACAAAAAGCCCGGCTGCCAGTCGAGCCCCTCCATAAAAGCCACCTGTTCGGCAATTTTGTGGGGCAGCAACAAATCGTCGCAGGGCCAGGGATGAAAATACTTCGTTTGGCAGAGCGAGAGGGCATGGTTCATGGTTTTGGTGATGCCCTGATTCTGCTCGTGCACAATGAGCGTAGCCGGATGACCCTTCTCCGCCAGCCATTCCTTGATGAGCGCTACCGAATCATCGGTACTGGCGTCGTCGATGATGTAAAAGTGTGCCGGCGGCCAGGTCTGCGCCAGAATACTGTCGAGGGTCTTACGCAGGAAACGGCGCTGATTGTAACAGAGGGCGACCACGGTTACCAGTGGATCACAAGTGGGGGAAAGTGCTTTGGGGTCCATTCTCCTTTAGACTTCAAAATGATTGATGCAGTGGGCCACGTAGTGAATTTCCTCATCGCTGTGGCAGGGACTGATGGGGAGACTCAGTTCTTCCCTGTGCAGCTGCTCGGTAAAGGGCAGGGACAGTTCCTTCCATTGGGCATAGGCCTCCTGCTTATGGGGCGGCAGCGGATAGTGAATCATGGTCTGGATGCCCGCCTTTCGCAGGTAGGCCTGCAATGCGTCCCGCCTCGGATGCAGGATGGGGAAAAGATGATAAACATGTTGCCCGTAGTCGGCTTCATGGGGCAACACCAGGTCGGGCCGTTTTATTTCCTGCCGATAAAGCGCCGCCAACTCGCGACGACGCTCGTTTTCTTTATCGAGGCCCCTCAGACGTATCCGTAAAAAGGCAGCCTGCAACTCGTCGATGCGCATATTGAAGCCCTGGAAGCGGTTGTAATACTTTTGTTGCGAACCGTAATTGCGCAAGGTAGCCACAGCCTCTGCAAAACTGGCGTCACTGGTGGTAACCGCACCCGCCTCGCCCAGGGCTCCCAGGTTTTTACCAGGGTAGAAACTGTGGCCTGCGGCCAGGGACAAGTTGCCGGCACAACGACCATCCAGCAGGCGTGCACCATGCGCCTGTGCCGCATCTTCAAACAACAGCAGACCCTGCGCCTGTGCCAGGGCGGACAAGGCCTCCATATCGGCCAGCTGTCCGTACAAATGCACCGCCAGTATGGCCCGGGTACGGGGGCCAACTGCCTCAGTCGCTGCGTGCACATCTATGTTGTAGGTGGCCCGGTCCGGCTCTACCAAAACCGGCCTCAGACCGCTTTGCGTGATGGCCAAAATGGAGGCAATGTAAGTATTGGCCGGCACCAGCACCTCATCGCCTTCGGCCAGTTTTCCCAGCACTTTGGCCGCCTCAAAAATCAAACGCAGGGCATCCAATCCATTGCTGACCCCCACGGCGTGCTTCGTTCCACAAAAGCGGGCGTACTCCTCTTCAAAAGCCCGGGTTTCCTCGCCCAGCACATACCAACCGCTTTCTAAAAAGCGACGGGTTGCTGCCTGCATTTCTGTCGTATAAGGGGCGTTGACTGCCTTTAAATCCAAAAAACTTACCTGCATAGGTCCTTTCTATAGAAATCGTGACAAAATCCTGCCGCACCAAAACCCTCCTTAAAAGCAGCCAGGCCCTCATTCAGGCGCTGCCCCTCGGCCTCGGTAGAAGTGCCAAAACTGAAGTAGCGCTTATCTCTCCCGTAAAGTGCCGAGAGCTGTCCCACCAAAAACTCGGGCGCACACAAACGTCTGCCTTCCTCATTGAAATGAAAATATTGGGTATGCACAAAATCGTTGTCGATAAAGGTCCATGCGCCCCCCAGGAACTGCGCTCCCCGATGCACCCCAAAGGTCTTGATCTGCTCCGGGAAGCGTTGCTGCAAAAGCTGGACTTCGGGGAGACTGTGCACGGCAGTGGCATCGTACTTGTTTTGAAGGTTGTGGTTGACCAGCTCCAGGAAGGCCGCCTCATCGCCATTGACCTGCAGCCGCAAGTCGTTTCGGGCACTCTTATTGAGCCGGTAGCGCTTATCGCGCGCAAAACCAGGCGTATTCTGCCAATCGAAGCAGAAGGACAAGTCGCGCCGCCAAAGTTGGTAATCGCGCTTCCACAAAACCCAGGCATCGGCTGCACTAAAGTGGCGGTCGAACACAAAGGGCTTTTGCTTGTAACAGATTCGGGAAAAACCCTGCTCGGCCAACCAGCTTTCCATTTCGGCAAAAAGTGCATCCAGTTCGGCCGCCCCAAAACGAGGGGCCAGCACCCAGCCCCCATAAGTCAGTCCCTGATGCGAATGTAATACCTCGTCCCTCCGGTTGGCGGGCAAAACAGCCTTGAGCTTATCCCCCGAAAAAGCCAGGAGACTGAAATCCTCAAAGCGATCGGCATGGTAGTCCATAAAGCCACGCTCAAAAAGGAAGACCCCGTTCCAGGCACTTTTTACAAAAGCATCCCACAGCGAAGCGTCTGCGGAGCTGTATTTGCGTATCTCAAAACTCATTATCAATCTTCTTCAGGAATTGTGCGACCAAGAATGCGGGCGGGACAACCGCCTGCTACACAGTTGGGGGGAAGGTCGCTGTTGACAAAACTCTTGGGCTGCACCACTACCCCCTCGCCAATGGTGACCCCGGCAATGACCATGGTGCCGGAACCGATCCAGCAATCGCTGCCAATGGTAATGGCCTGCTCGCGAATCGGGAAAAGGCGAAGCATGGGGGGACTGGCGGTGGGACCGGTATCTGCGATGATGTGGCAAAAGTGACCGATGCTGCAGCGCTCACCGATGCGCAAAGGAGCCGCAAAACCATTGAGAATGCTGTGCTTACCGATGCGCGTACCGGCCCCCACTTCGAGGGGCCAACGGGGACTCCCAAAGAGGGTGCTGCGCTGCCCGATCGCCACGCCATCGCCCAGCTTTACGTTATTGAGTGAGGCACGCTCATCGGCCTGCACCCCATGTCCGGTAATGATGTTGGCGTGTATCATTCTTTCTCGGGAAGCTTAGTTTGAAGTTCTTCCGGTTTGAGTTGGCGCAGCAAGCGGGCCGGGTTGCCGCCCACTACACTGAAATCGGGTACCGACTGGTCTACATAACTGTTCGAGGCTACAATGCAGTAGCGCCCAATACTTACCCCGGGGGCCAAAACACAGCCCGAACCAATCCAACTGTGGTCGCCTATTCGGATGGGTGCTGCGCCTTTCGAAAAATAAGCATTCACCGCCGAACCGGGGGCCAGGTTCCAATGCGATACCAGCACATTGTGCTGAGCAATGGAAACATGCTCCCCTATCTCAATATCGGCCTGGGTCCCGTCGAGGGTCACATACATCCCAAAAATGGTGCCGCTGCCAATTTTTACCACATGCTCGGGACTGCCTTCAATGCTGCACTCCTTGGCTATTTTCACCTCATCCCCAAAGTGTACGTTGTTGACGCGACTGCCGGGATGAATGAAGACATTTTTTCCAAAACTCAAATTCGCTAGCATCATGCCAAAAAATCCTTTATCAGAGTAAACAAATAATCGACGTGGCCCTCCTCCATGCTTTGATGGCAGGGCAGGTAAAAGACTTCCTCTCCGTAAAACACGCTGCACTCGACCCCCTGCTGCTGCAAGTAAACCTTGAGGGCCGACAAGTCCCTGCCGGGCGCGCCAAACAAAAAGGCACCGGGGACCTCCCCGGCTGCCGGCTCAAAGCGGGCCGGCCAGCCGGCTGCACCAAAGCGCTCCAAAAAGGCAGCGTACAAGTGCCGGCGCCGGCGCTTAATGTCCTCCCCCTGCCCACTATAATGCGCGTAACAGGCCTTTAAGTAGCGCACGGCCGAAGCACTCAGCGAGGCATCTGCCAACTCCCGCCCGCCCGCATAAAGGAGGCCCCCCGCCTGCATGGGAAAGGTTTTGGCCAGACTGTAAAAGGCATAGTCGCCCTGACTGCCTGCACGCCGGCCGTCCAGCGCGGAGTAATAACTGTAAGCACAGTCCTCAATCAAGGGCAGTTGGTAAGCACGCAGGGCCTCCATATCGCGCCGCACAAATCCAAATTCGTGGTTGACCAGAATGGCGGCGGTGGCACTGCTGTACTGCCGGCTCCACCGGCAGTACAGCTCAATGGTGCGGGTAACGCAGCCACTCAGGTAACGGTTGTTGCTGGTGGTCAGCACCCAGACTTCGGCCTCAGGGTCCAGTTGCAAATCCTCGAGCACCATGGCCAGGGCACGTGTGGCGCTGGAACAGACATTCAGCAAGCGCCCTTCTTCCTCCAGCACCGGAAAGACATCCCCCTCATAAGCAGCCCACAGACCTTGATTGCGCAGCAAGGCCTCGCCGTTGAAGGGCGAAAGATAAAGGGGAGCCTGCCGGAAAGCCTCGGGGTTTTTAATGTAGCCGTTCAGAAAGTCCACGAAAACTCAGATAATCGTCGTATTGTCGAATGTAATCGGCTTCATCGTATGGCTGCGAGGTGAGCACCAGACAAATGGAGGCCGAAGAAAAATTTTGCTCCCGGGCCCAAATACCGGGGGGAATGTGCAGCCCCATAAAGGGCTGATTCAGAAACAAGGTCTTGCAATGCCTACCGTCTTCTACCATCACCTCAAAACTGCCTCCGGCGGCCACCAAAAACTGGTGACAACTGCGGTGGGCATGAGCACCCCGGTTTTCGCCGGCAGGAATATCGTACAAATAGAAAACCCTTTGCACCTCAAAGGGCAAATCCACCGAATTTTGTACAGAAGTGATGCTGCCCGAAACGGCGGATATGCGGGGCAACTGATAAATGTGACAGTCAAAAACCGTAGGCAGAATGGCGGGCTCAGACCCTCTGGCAGAAATCGTCATAATTACGTAGGTATTCGTCTTCGGTATAGGCACCCGAATTCAGGTGCAGCGAAAGGGCATTGGTACTGAAATTTTCCATGTGTCGCCAGGTCAGGGGCGGCAAATAAAGGCCCTTGTACGAACGATTCAAATGATAGCGCCGTTCACTGCCGTCAGGGTCCTTTACCACCACATCGAAACTGCCCGACAGGGCCACCACTACTTCCTGATGGGTCTTGAAGGCGTGTCCGCCCCTGATTTCCCCACCGGGTACATCGTAGGTCCAGTACACCCTTTCTATTACAAAAGGGAAGTGACGCTGGTTTTCCATAAAGGTCAGGTTTCCCCTGGCATCGAGTATTTTGGGTAATTCCAGCAGTTTTTCCATCTTAAAATTCTTGCAATTCAACCATCTTTCTGAAACGGGGCGAACGCTCCTGCAGGGTCTCAAAGGTGCCCGAAGCGGCAATCTCTCCATTGTCGAGCAAATAGATTTCATCGGCTTTGCGCACGGTGGAAAGCCGGTGAGCGATGATAACAATGGTGTACTTGCCCTTCAGGGCATTGATGTTGCCCTGAATGATGCGCTCATTCTCCGTATCCAGCGCAGAAGTCGCCTCATCCATCAGCAAAAGCGAGCAATCGCGGTACAACTCGCGGGCGATGGAAATCCTTTGCTTTTGTCCCCCGGAAATCAAAACTCCGTTGTCGCCCAGCATCGCATCCTCCCGGTTCGGCATATTCTCAATGGTAGTGGTGAGTGCGGTTTTTTCCATCACCTCCCAAAACTTTTGCAGGTTTTCCGGGGTCTTTTCTGCCCCGAAAGTCACGTTATTAAACACCGTGTCGTTAAATACCACCGGTTCCTGGGTAATGTAGCCAATCATTCGTCGCAGACTCCGGACCTTGTCGTTGCCCAAAGGTACGCCGTCGATAAGCAATTGGCCTTCCTGGGGCAGCAACAAACCCGCCAGCATATTCACCAGCGTGGTTTTCCCCGAGCCGCTTTCACCGACAAAGGCAACTGTTTTGTTTTTGGCAATACAAAGCGAAATGCCGTTGAGCACCTTGCGATCGGGCGCCCCGGGATAGGCAAAAACCACCTTGTCAAAGCGCAAATCTTTTTGGAGCGGGGGCAATTCTGTTTGTTCCCGGCATTCGGCCTTGGCTTCAAACTCATCGTAAAGCTCACTCACCGTTTTAATGCCTCCGGAACTGACCAGGAAACTTTGCCAGGAACTTTGCAGGGAGAGGAGACTCACCAGTGAGCGGTAGAAAAACATCAATATCAGGGCAATACTGAACATCGAGACTTCAAAGACCACCACCTGGACAAAAATCACCCCTGCTACAATGGCGATGGTTACGGGCTCGCGCAAGGAGCCCGAAATCGCATTCAGTTTGCCCATTTTCATCGTCAGGTCCTCCACCTCATTAACCAGGCCCTCCAGCTTATGCCTGTAGCGGGAAATCAAATCGGTGGCTTTCAAGTACTTGAAATTCCACACCGACTCCAACACCTTCGATTGAAGTCCGTTGCCAATATAGGATTGCATCAACGAAGAAGTTTCTACCTTCTTGTTGATGTATTTGTAGATGATTCCACTTAGGAGTCCCGCAAGCGTAGTCAACAAAGCAAAACGAAAATCGGCCAGAAAAGCCAAAGCCAGGTAACCGAAAAGCGTAATCAAAGCCTGCAAGGTGCTGAGATAAGCCAGCAAAGCACTTCCAGCTTTTCCAATTTCTCCGGTAATTACATTCTGAATGCGCCCCAGATCAATATTCACAAAGGCAGGGTAACTGATGTTGCAGAGTCCGTTGATCAATTGCATCCGCATCCGCTTCATAAAGCGCACCCTAATCTGTACCGAAAAGAAATGGTCCACAAAAGTTACCAGGCCCTTAAAGGAAAACATCAGAATCATAAACAGGAGAATGGTGCCAACGGTGATGCTGAGTCCCAAGCGGGCAAAACCATCGACAACAAAACTGAGCTTCCCCAAATCAGCCGTAGCGGCGTTGCCTGATTCTGCGACCTGAAAAAGGGGGATAAACAGGGCCAGACCAATGCCATCGAGCAGGGCAACAAAAGCGCTTAAAGCCAAAAGTACCGGAATACGCCAACGCAAGCGCTGGTAGTAAAAGAAGAAATATTTCACGGCACTTAAAGAACGAAAGTAAGCCAGCATATTAATTGGTCATTTGTGGGTTAGTTGCTTTGCAGTTTGGCACGGCTCCGCCTCCCTCAGTCCCATAAACGGAGGCAGGTTTTCCCTTTGAAACATCAGCTAAGTTAGCACTCACTGCCCTAACTTTTTTTAAATTATGATTAACCCGTGGAATCCTTTGCCAAAGATGAATTTTCACACGACGAACGAAAAGCTGTTTAAACATTGGGCTTTTTTAGTCCACAAAAGCCCTGATTATCATATATCAGTAAAAATGTTTGCTTGGTCGATAATCATCCGGCACCGGTCAAAAACCAAAACGGAGCTATGAACAAATCGCCTATCTTGGTTCCGCACCTTCGGCCCCAACCCTACGCTAAATCAAAAGGTATGTAGTTATGGATAAACAACGCATTAAAGTAGCCATCGCAGGAACGGGCTGCGTGGGAAGAGGTCTGGCCTTGCTCCTGAGCAATTTGCCCGACTTTGAACTTACGGGCATTCTCACGCGCCGCAAAGGCCCCATCAGCGATTTGCTGGTCAATCAGGCCCTGGTGACCAATAATGCCCACCAAGTGATGGAAGGAACCGACGTTTTGGTGGTCAGCACCGGCGATGTGGTTTATTCCACCGAAATCATCCGTTTGGCCTTCAGCTATAAGCTCCCCGTAGTAACCATGGATGCCGACACCCAAATTGTAAGCGGCTCGTGGCTGGCCAAGCAGGGCCGACTGACCGAAGCAGAGGGCGATCAGCCCGGCTGTCTGGCGGCACTGAAAGAGGAAGTTACGGCCATGGGCTTCCAGCCCTTGGTTCTGGGCAACATCAAAGGCTTTCTGAACCAGAACCCGACCATGGAAGAAATGTCCTTTTGGTCGAAGAAACAAGGCTTTTCCTTACACAGTGTGACTTCTTTCACCGACGGCACCAAGCTGCAAACCGAACAGTGCCTGGTGGCCAACGGACTGGGTGCCGATATTCTAAGACAGGGACTCACCGGCGAACACATCGACGACTTGCAAACGGGCGCGTTTCGCCTGGCTGAGCAGGCCAGTGCTGCCGGCAAAATCATCAGCGATTACATCATTTCTCCAACAGCCCCTCCCGGGGTGTTTATTGTGGCGGAACACGACCCGGCTTTGGCCGGCGGATTAAAAGCCTACAAAATGGGCGACGGACCCTATTACCTGCATTACAAGCCCTACCACCTCTGTTACTTTGAAGTACCCAAAACCATTCGCCGCTTCGTCCACGAGCAACGGGGACTTCTCGACAATGGCAGCAAACCGCACACAGGCGTTGCTGCCGTAGCCAAAAGAGACTTGCAGGCCGGCAGTTTCATTGATACGGGGATTGGTTCCCTGATGGTACGTGGCGAGGCAATGGAGTTAGCGGCACTGCCCAATATGGTACCGATCGGCCTCCTGAATCAGGCCTGGCTTAAAAAGAAGGTGGAAGCGGGACAAGTACTGACTTTCGACGATGTAGATATTCCGGAGAGCACAGCGCTCACGGCCTGGGAGGAGACTATGGCCCTGCACAAAACCATTTAAGAGCAGTTAATAATCGGAAGGCGTGGGCACGGGAACATCCACCCGAAAACGACGGGCTTTACGACTTAAAAAGGGATTCATCCATCGCAGCGGAAATCTCAGGTACCAGGAATAATAGCTGAAAGCTTTTTCCTCACTGGCGCCCTGCTGCTCTTTAAACCGTCGAAGGCCTTCTCCCCCTTGGGCTTCATTGGGAATTACGCCCAGATTGTAGTATATCTTGCCCTGGCTCTGGGCATACTTCGACAGCTCCAAAGCAACCAGACTGGGAATGCCCAATTCGTAAGCCTTATCGTCAGAACCCATCAACAGAAAGTACAATCCCGCTTCACTCTCCAAGGCAAAAAGAACGGTGCGTATTAAGCCCTCCTGTTTGGCCACGAACATTTTACCCAGGCCCGAATCCAGCACCCGCTCCAGGGAAGCTGCATCCATGCCCTGTATGTACATTGGATCGTAATCACATCCGTACTTATCCCGCCGAGTGCTGCGTGTAGTATCCAGGAGCTCCATGAGGCGATGCAATACGGCCGAGGAGGTGTCGGACTCCACCACCACCCCGGCTTTTCTCGCCTTGGCTGCATTCCGTTTTAAGTTGGAGCTGATTTTGGGAGGTCCGTCCAGCGCAGAATAATTAATCACAAACTCATTCATGGCCTTATAATAAAAGCCGGGAACGGCCATGGGCTGGTCCTCCCGAAAGTCGAAGGCATGTAAAAAAATGCGTCCGCATTTTTTACTGCGTGCGTACTTCAACAGACTCCGCAAGCAAGTCTTACGCACCACTGCATCGTTTCCAAGGGTCAATAAGCCCGAGAAAAAATAAAGGTCCTTGTTAAATTTGAGGCGACTTTGAACCAACTGCCCGGCCAACTTTCCCACCAACCCCAGCTGCGGGTCCTCAAAATGAAGAAAAAGCGCTTGCCGGTCCTTTCCGGCCATGGCATTGATCCAGGCCGAATGATGAAACACCCCGCCATGGAAATCCGTCATGGAAGCATCCCACTCGGCAGCATTCACCTCTGCAATCAGAATTTTTTCAGACATAGCTATGGTTTCATCAATTTAACACGCAAACGCCTCAACAACAAAAGAAAGGGATTGAAGAAGCGGTGGGGAAAACACAAAAAATTGGTGGTGGCTCCATACACCCAACGCCTTTGTCCCCCACGGGCCTCCTTGCTTCTTTCCAGTCCGGCAGAGCCGGCATCTCCGGTGGCTCCGCCCAAATTGTATGCGCTGTAGCGCTGCAAGCGGTAACTTTCTATGAGCTGATAGTCGGCCAGTCCCGCCAGACCAAAACGGTAAGCCGCACTGTCTGATCCCACCAACAGATTAAAAGCGCGGCCCTCACGCTCCAGATTAAACAAAACACAATTGGGAGTCGAAGCCCCGGGAAGCGTTACTTTATAATAGCGGCCAGCACCTTCCTTATAGAGTCTTTCCAGACTTTTGCTGTTCAAAAGCGGTAAATAAAAAGGATTGTAGGTCTCCCCGTATTTTGAGCTCCTCGTTTCAAGGGTCGCGCCCAACAAGTCCTCCAAGTCGGCCTGCAAATCCTCCCCTTCAGCCGGCCCAAAAAGCGCCTCCTTTTTCAGCGCCTTTTTCACATTGCGCTTGAAATTGGTACTGAAAACCGGCCCTTCGCCATTTAGGGGGACAACAAACTCACAGCGCTTGTTGACAAACCAACCTTTAACACCCGGGGCCATGCTGTGTTGCTGATCGTAAGAGGCCATAAGCATGCGTTGAATGCCCTTACTGCGCGCATAGGCAAGCAGGGCCGTACAACAGGCATCCAATAAATCCTGCCGGTTTTCCCTTAAAGCAGGCGCCGCATAAAACAACAAACTGCGCCCTTTGAGCCACCCATTCTGCTGCAGCACTCCGGATACCTTAGCCACCACGGTGTCGTCCTGCACAAAATCCAGAAAAACACGCTTTGCCTGCGTTCCGGCCATTGCCCGGACCCATTCCGGGGTAAGGAAAAGACTGAAAGCAAAATCGTTCAAATTTCTCTCCCATACTTCGGGTCGGGCAGCGACAACTCTGAGGGGACTGTTTTTTCCTTCGGTAGCATTCTTCATCAAAGCACTAAGAAAAATTAAATAAACGAATGATGCTGCGGCCGATGTTCAGCACGGGATGATCGGGGAGTTTCTTACTCAGCTTGATAAAAGGATTAAGGATTTTATAGGGATAGGTCAGGAAGTAGGTATAATACCCATAACGCAGTATTTCCCGACCGCCTTGTGATTCCTTGTAGCGTTTTAGACCTTCGCCGCCCTCACTTTCGAGGGGCACGGTACCCAAATTATAGTACAAGGCCCCTTCTTCGTGCGCTTTGGCCGAAATGGTTTTATCTATAAAGGAAGGGATTCCATGCCGATAAGCATAATCGTCGGAGCCCATCAGCAGAGCAAAAATGCGGCCCGCGTGCTCCAGATTGAACTGAACACTGTGAATCACCCCATCCACCACAGCATAGTGCATAATGCCCATGCCGTTTTCAAGTAACTTCGTTAGGGTAGAGCGATTCAAATTTAGCAGATACATCGGATCGTAATTGTGCCCGTACTTCTCCTTCCTGGTCAGGCGGGTATTGTCCATCAACTCGAACATTCTTTCGAGTATTTCGAGGGAGCGACTGGAATGAAACTCAGCCCCAACCTTTCGGGCCTTCTTGGCATTTTGTTTGAAGCCAAAGCTGAGCTTGACCCGCTCTGGGTGTTCGGCAAAAACCACCACATATTCCTTGGCCAGGGTACTGAAGTAGTGCGGCAGTTCAAGACGCTCGTGCACTTCCTGCTCAAAGGGGCGTACATGCACCCTTGCGTAACCCTCCTTCAAGGCAAAGCGGTACAGCGTTTGCAAACAAGCAGCAAAAAGTTCGGGCGACCACTGCTTTAAGCCCGGTCCGGATGTAAAATACAAATGACGCCCCTTCATTTTGCCCTGATTGAGCATAAATCCGGACAGCTTACCTACGACTTCCTGCCCGCGGAGAAAGTGAAAATAAACATCACGGGTAAAATCATTGGTGAGCGCAGAAACCCATTGCCAGGTATTGAAGAGACCCACGTTGTAAAGGTCCATATCCTGCTTCCAATCAGACAGGTCTACCTGTTGAATAATTAACGACGCGTTATTGGGCATAATCAAGGATAGTTTCTTGCAAGATAAAAGGAATGTCCTTAGCTCCTTAATATTTTACACAACCGGCCCCAATTTGTTTACAAACAGCCCAAAAACGCCAATAGTCTGATTTACCATCAAGCGTTTGGAAAACGTCCATAGACCAAAGCAACCCTTGCCGTTTCTCCCAGAAAGGAAGCACGCCGCATGATGGTCCTGAACCCCATCTTACGCGTCAACACGTGCACCCTTTGATCCATAAGCGCGTGTCCCAACACCGCAACATAGCCCTGCTGCTGCGCTTCCATCCAGATGTGAATAACTGCGCGGGCCGACAGCCAGGCCCCCTGCTCGTCGGGCACAACCGAAATATTCTCCATATAAAAAGCGGAAAATTCGCCGTAGTGCGGATGCAGGCCCAATTCAAAGCCATATTCAAAGGGCGAATAAAATTCCAGGTAGGTCCCCAAAGTATAAGCCACCGGACGACCATCCCGGTAATACAAAAAACAAAGGGCCTGCTTTTTATTGAAATCAGCAAAACGCAAACGAAGACTCTCTGCATCAATCCGATTGCCCTCAGGGTAACACTGTTTCTCTACCTCCAGTATGTCGGCCAGACAGGCTTCAATATTCGCGGCAGAAACAGGCAACTCCTGAATGCGATCGGCAGTTCTTTCGCAGCTGGTCAAATAGATTTTGTAGGCATAATCCATCAGCTCAGCATGGAGCGGAGGAGGCAGGGGGCTTTCCGTAAAACGAAGACGACCAAGGGTCAGCCAACGATATATATTGCAGCGAGAACTGCGAAAGGGCAGATACAAATCGGCCCTATACAGACATTCAGTAAGCGCAGTGTAAATACCCATAGGCCTCTGCAGTTTTACTACTTGGGCAAGCGAATTCGATAATCGGTGTGGACTTTACCCGCTGTAATGGCATTCAGTTTGCCCTTGATCAGGCGCTTACGCAGGGGCGACAGGTAATCGACAAAAAGCTTACCTTCGATGTGATCGTACTCGTGCTGCACAATGCGTGCCGCAAAACCTTCCAGGACTTCCTCCTGAGGCTGAAAACTTTCGTCCAGATACTTAATGCGGATACGGTGCGACCGTGGCACTTCCTCACGAATGCCGGGGATACTCAGGCAGCCTTCAGAATCCCATTCCTTATCGGGTCCGTACTCCAATATTTCGGCATTGATAAAGGTCTTCTTAAATCCTTCCAGCTCGGGAAACTCATCGGCCATGGGACTGCCATCGATCACAAAGAGGCGAATGGCGAGACCTATTTGCGGTGCCGCCAGTCCCACTCCGTCGGAATGGTACATGGTTTCCCACATATTCTTGTGCAATTCTTCAAAACCCTCGTAATCGGGTCCAATTTCGGCCCCTACTTTACGAAGCACCGGGTGACCATATACATATATCGGTAACAGCATGGTAAAAAAATTGATTCTTAGCTCCTCTTTGCTTTAACGCCCCGTACTTTGGGCCTCCATCCAGGATTGTAAAATAATGGTGGCACTGATTTTATCGACCATCGCCTTGTCCTGTCTGGCCTTTCGTCCCAGTCCCCCGTCAATCATCGTCTGAAAAGCCAGTTGACTGGTAAAGCGCTCGTCCATCCATTCAACAGTCATATGAGGAAACTTGTTCTTAAGACTGTTGACAAAGGGGCGGATATGGGCCATGGACTCGCTGTCGCTGCCGTCGCTCTGACGGGCATAGCCCACCACAAACAAATCGACCACTTCGCGCGACAGATATTGTTGTATATAGGGCAGCGCCTCATGAAACAACAAAGTGGTGAGTCCGTTGGCTATCAGCCGTGAGGGGTCGGTGACCGCCACGCCAATTCTTTTTTTCCCCACATCAAAAGCCATTACTCTGCCCACTGGTCCTTCGCTTTAAAACATTGATTCTAACTGAAAACAAAATACAAAGGTAAGGAAAATACCCCAAAAGCAGCTGCAGGCATCCGGCAATTTACAGATACGGACTTCCAGGGATCCAAAACTTACGACCATCGCAGCGTCGAAAAAAGGGCGCCCTCCGACCGGAAGACGCCCTCTCTCTCAAAAAGAAACACAAAAAACACGGTCTTATTCAATGGCGGCCTGTGCAGCTGCCAGGCGTGCGATGGGCACGCGGTAGGGTGAACAACTTACATAATTCATACCCACGCGGTGACAGAACTTAACCGAACTGGGTTCGCCCCCATGCTCGCCACAAATACCCACCTTCAAATCGGGCTTAACAGAACGTCCCTTTTGGGTACCCATTTGTACCAGTTGGCCCACACCTTCCTGGTCCAGAACCTGGAAGGGATCGTGCTTCAAAATCCCCTTATCCAAATAGATGGGCAGGAAGGTACCAATGTCGTCGCGCGAATAACCAAAGGTCATCTGCGTTAGGTCATTGGTTCCAAAAGAGAAGAAGTCTGCTTCAGCGGCCACCAGATCTGCAGTAAGTGCAGCACGTGGAATCTCGATCATGGTCCCCAGCAGGTAGTCGATCTTGTCGCCCCGCTCTTCAAAGACTTTATTGGCAGTACCCCTAATAATGCCGGCCTGCATTTCAAACTCCTTCACCGTCCCAATCAAAGGCACCATAATTTCAGGCCGGGCATCAATGCCCTTGGCCTTCAAATTCAGAGCCGCCTCAATGATGGCGCGGGTCTGCATCTCCGTAATTTCAGGGTAGGTATTGCCCAAACGACAACCGCGGTGTCCCAACATGGGGTTGAATTCTTCGAGGGAGTCTACCTTGGCCTTGATCACATCTACCGAAACCCCCATTTCCTCTGCCAGCTCACGCTGGGTAGCCAATTGGTGGGGCACAAACTCGTGCAAAGGCGGATCCAGCAAACGTATGGTTACCCCGCAACCGGCCATGGCTTCAAAAATGCCTTCAAAATCTTCCCGCTGATAGGGCAAAAGTTTGTTGAGGGCACGCTTGCGGCCGTCAACGGTGGAAGCCAAAATCATTTCGCGTATGGCTTTGATGCGGTGCCCCTCAAAGAACATGTGTTCGGTGCGACAAAGGCCTATGCCTTTGGCGCCAAATTCTTTGGCAATTTGGGCATCCTTGGGCGAATCGGCGTTGGTGCGGACATCCATCTTGGTGAACTTGGCGGCAAGGTCCATGATTAATCCAAAATCGCCACTCATATCGGGCTTACGGGTCAACACTTCTCCTTCATAAACCTCCCCGGTACTGCCGTTGAGTGAAATCCACTCGCCTTCTTTATACACCTTTCCTTCGATGGTCATGGTACGGGCACGGTAATCTACTTTCACACCGCCGGCCCCTGAAACACAGCACTTACCCATACCTCGGGCAACCACAGCGGCGTGCGAGGTCATACCACCGCGGGCAGTCAAAATGCCACGGGCAATATTCATGCCTTCCAAATCTTCGGGAGAGGTTTCGATCCGCACCAAAATACTCTGGGGAAACTTAGCCGCCTCATCGGCAAAGAAAACGATCTGACCGCTTGCTGCCCCGGGGGATGCAGGCAAACCTTTGGCCAAGACCTTGGCCGAACGAACAGCAATGCTGTCGAATACAGGGTGCAACAACTCATCCAACTTATTGGGCTCCAAACGCAGCAAGGCCGTCTTTTCATCAATCTTGCCTTCACGCAGCAAATCCATAGCAATCTTCACCATAGCTGCAGCGGTGCGCTTACCACTCCGGGTTTGCAAGATCCAAAGCTTACCCGACTGGATGGTGAATTCCATGTCCTGCATGTCCTTGTAGTGGTCTTCCAGCTTTTGTTGAACCGCATCCAGCTCTTTATACAGCTCGGGCATCGCCTCCTCCAGAGAGGGATACCTGGACTTGCGCTCTTCTTCCGAAACGCCCTGAAATTTGGCCCAAATGCGACTACCGGCTACATTAATGTTCTGCGGAGTACGGGTACCGGCCACCACGTCCTCACCCTGGGCGTTGATCAGGTATTCGCCATTAAAAACATCCTCTCCTGTAGCGGCATCACGGGTAAAAGCCACGCCCGTGGCAGAAGTGTCGCCCATATTGCCAAACACCATGGCCTGCACATTTACGGCAGTCCCCCACTCCTCCGGAATGTTATTCAAGCGCCTGTAGTAGTTGGCTCTGGGATTGGTCCAGCTGTCGAACACCGCCATTACAGCCCCCCACAACTGCTCCCAGGCGCAGGCAGGAAAATCCTTATTCGTTTGCTTTTTCACTGCTGCCTTAAAACGCTTTACCAGGTCCTTTAAATCATCAACGGTAAATTCGGTATCCAGTTCGATGCCTTTTGCGTGTTTACGTTCCTCCATGATTTCTTCGAAAGGATCAATGTCCTCCTTGGTTTCGGGTTTCAGACCCAGCACCACGTCGCCGTACATTTGCACAAAACGACGGTAAGAATCCCAGGCAAACCAGGCGTTGCCCGATTTGGCAGCAATACCTTCCACAGCCTCGTCGTTCAGACCCAGGTTCAGGATGGTGTCCATCATTCCGGGCATAGACGCTCTGGCACCTGAGCGAACTGAAACCAAAAGGGGATTCTTAGCATCACCAAATTGAGTACCCGTCAGCTGCTCAACATTGGCAATGGCTGCTTCCACCTCCGGCTTCAACAACGCCACCACCTGGTCTCTGCCCAGCTGATTGTATTCGGTACACACCTCGGTAGTAATGGTGAATCCCGGGGGTACAGGCACCCCAATAAGGTTCATTTCGGCCAGGTTGGCACCCTTGCCTCCAAGCAGATTCCTCATGTCTGCTTTTCCTTCGGCTTTACCGTTACCAAAGGTGTAAACACGCTTCTTGCTCATAACTGTTGGTTTTACAGAGTTAAAATCTTTGCTTCATTACAAATAAAATGATTTTTTTCGACTTTTTAACTATGTGTCTCAAACCAACAACACTAAAATAATGTTAAGAATACACAATTTAAGAATCCTTAAAACTTGTGAAAAATAAAAGGCCGCCCCAAGGCAGCCTTTTCAACAGTATTTCTGGTTCGGCCAAGCGGTTTAATTCACCGGATATTTATCGGTGTAGGTCTTAGATTTCATAAGAAAATCAACATACTGTGCCCGCTTATAGGCATAAGGATCGTCCTTGAGACTGGTACTCGAAAGCTTTCCACGAAAGGCATCCACCGACTTATAGCCTTTTTGACTCATCCAACTGGTCAATTCCTCCAACATAGCTGCAAGGCCCTTGAATCCCTTCCTGTAAACAGCACTAACCACCTGCACGGCATCTGCCCCGGCCAGCAGAGCAGCTATCAAATCTTTCCCTTCCAAAATACCTGTGTTGGCACACAAAGACCCATTCAGTTTGCCATGCAGCAGCCCCATATACCGCAAAGAAAGGCGACTGTCGCCGGCCTGGCTCAAATTATAAGGCATTTCGAGCGCCTCTGTTTCCACGTTGATATCGGGCTGGAAAAGCCGATTAAAAAGCACAAAACCGGCAGCCCCTGCCCCGTCCAACCGGGAAATGAAGGAAAGCGGATTGGTATAGTAAGGACTGAGCTTCACGGCTACCGGTATATTTACCTTTTTCAAAACCCGCTTAAGCACTTCCACCTGCTCCGATTCAATAGCCGCGGGGTCCTGGTTGCCATCGCTCAGGGCGGCATAGAAATTCAACTCCAGGGCATCCACTCCTGTTTCGGCCAGATGCCGGGCATAGTCCTCCCAGCTCTCTTTATAAAGACAGTTGAGACTGGCAATAACAGGAATATCGAGGGTTTCCTTGAGTTCACGGAGAGCCAGAAGATGGGCTTTGGGTCCGGCATGCTCCACCTTAGGAAACAAATTAATCATCTCCGCATTGCGATCGTCGTAGGCATGCAAGTCATCGTCCAGTTCCGCCGCCTCCAGGTTCAGTTGCTCCTCAAAAAGGGATTTAAAAACAATGGCAGCGGCACCGGCTTGCTGCAACTCCAACGCCTTCTTAAGATCCAGCGTAAGATTAGAAGCCCCGACTATCAGCGGGTTTTTCAGCTTCAAGCCCAAATAAGAAATTGAGAGGTCCATATAAAAATTTTTAAAGGTTGTTGCGATAAGAAAACACTCTATTAAAGTACAAATAACTTACTGAAAGAAAAAGCCTGAACCCAAAAAAGGGCACCTTACGGTGCCCTTTTAACTTATTTACTTGTTCTAAAGCTATTCTTCCAGCTTATAATCCAGCACGGACAAACGCTTATAGGAGCTGTAACGCCATTTGGCATTTTTCTCAGCCGCCACAAACAATTCCTTGGCCGACTCAGGGAAGGCCTTCAGCAGCGAGGTATAACGCACCTCTCCTTTAAGGAAGTCCTGGAACTTATCCCATTGCGGCTCCTTAGAATCGAGCACGAAGGGATTCTTACCCTCTTCTTCCAACATGGGATTGTAGCGCCAGAGCGACCAGTAACCACACTCTACGGCACGCTTGGTCTCATCCTGCGTATTGCCCATGCCACGCAATAAGCCGTGACTGATACAGGGCGAGTAGGCGATAATCAGGGAAGGACCGGGATAGGCTTCAGCCTCTTTCAGCGCCTTGAAGTACTGTGCCTGATTGGCACCCATACCCACCTGGGCAACATACACATAACCATAAGTAGTTGCCATCAGTCCCAAATCCTTTTTACGGATTCGCTTACCGGCAGCGGCAAACTTAGCCACAGCACCAACGGGGGTCGACTTGGAGGCCTGACCTCCGGTATTGGAATAAACCTCGGTGTCCATCACAAGAATATTGATGTCCTTTCCGCTGGCAATTACGTGGTCCAAACCACCGTAACCGATGTCATAGGCCCATCCGTCGCCACCAAAGACCCAAACCGATTTCTTCACCAGATAGTCTTTGAGTGCCAAGATCTCAGCTGCCACAGCATGCTGCTCACTCTCCAGAGCCTTCAGAACGGCATTGGACACCTCGCGGGTCTTGCTGCCGTCTTCCTTGGCTTCTAACCAGGCCTCAAATGCGGCCTTGGTTGCAGGAGCCACTTCAGCCAGGGCAGCCTTCATCTTCAGCTCAATGCGCTCACGCAGCTTCTCCACACCGGTGGCCATACCCAAGCCGTATTCGGCGTTGTCCTCAAACAAAGAGTTGGCCCAGGCGGGACCACAGCCGTTGGCGTTGGTGGTATAGGGTGTAGAAGGCGCAGAACCGCCATAAATGGAAGAACAGCCTGTTGCGTTGGCAATCATCATGCGATCGCCAAACAATTGGGTAATCAACTTAATGTAAGGCGTCTCACCACAACCGGCACAAGCTCCGGAAAATTCGAACAAGGGCTTGGCAAACTGAGAAGCTTTCAGGTTCATGAATTTGTCCTGAACGGTATCCTTAATGGTTACCTTGTTGGCCATATAGTCCCAACGCTCCACTTCGCCCATTTGCGTATCGAGCGGCTTCATCACGAGCGACTTGGTTTTTGAGGGACAAACCTCGGCACAGTTGCCACAACCGGTACAATCGAGTACACTTACCTGAATGCGGAAGTGCAGACCATCAAAGGCTTTACCATTGGGCTTGCGCGTAGTTGTTCCGTCCGGCGCCTTCTCCAACTCACTGTCGTCGAGCAGGAAGGGGCGAATGGCGGCGTGGGGACAAACATAGGAACACTGGTTACACTGAATACAGTTTTCGTCGATCCACTCAGGAACGTTAACGGCAATGCCACGCTTTTCGTAAGCAGCTGTTCCCTGTGGAAAGGTCCCGTCCTCGCGACCAATAAAAGCGCTGACCGGCAAATCATCACCCTTCTGCGCGTTGATGGGGAATACAATGTTCTTGATGAACTCGGGCACGTCCTGACCATTGGCTTTTTCATCGGCCAACTTGGCCCATTCGGCAGGAACATCCACCTTGGTCACATCTCCACCACGATCAATGGCGGCGTGGTTCATTTTCACCACAGCCTCACCTTTGCGACCAAAAGACTTAACGACAAACTTCTTCATCTGATCTACGGCCTCATCGTAAGGAATTACCTCAGCAATTTTAAAGAAGGCCGATTGCATAATGGTATTGGTACGATTACCCAAACCAATTTCTTCTGCGATGGCGGTTGCGTTGATGATGTAGAAATTAATATCGTTTTTCGCCAAATAACGCTTCACATCATTGGGCAGCCGATCCTTGGTTTCCTCAGCCTCCCAGTGACTGTTTAAAAGGAAGGTGCCGCCTTTCTTGAGCCCCTTAAGCATATCGTAACGTCCCAAATAAGCAGGTACGTGACAGGCCACAAAATCAGGGGTGTTCACCAGGTAGGGCGAACGAATAGGAGTATCGCCAAAACGCAGGTGAGAAATGGTAATTCCGCCCGACTTCTTGGAGTCGTAGGCGAAGTAGGCCTGGGCATACTTATCGGTATTGTCTCCGATAATTTTAATGGAGTTTTTATTGGCACCCACGGTACCGTCTGAACCCAAGCCATAAAATTTGCCGGCAAAAGTACCTGCGGCACTCAAATCTACCTCCTCCTGCAAAGGCAGAGAAGTAAAGGTAACGTCGTCAACAATACCTACGGTAAACTGGTTCTTAGGCTCATTCAGTTTCAGGTTGTCAAAAACAGAAAGAATCTGAGCAGGCGTAGTGTCCTTGCTCGACAAGCCGTAACGGCCGCCTACAACCAAGGGGGCATTTTCTTTTCCATAGAACAATTCACGCACATCCAGGTACAAAGGATCGCCATTGGCACCGGGCTCCTTGGTACGGTCGAGTACCGCAATGCGCTTCACGCTCTTGGGGAAGGCTTCCATAAAATATTTGGCCGAGAAGGGACGGTACAAGTGTACCGAAATGAGTCCCACCTTCTCCCCTTTGTTATTCAGGTAATCGATGGTCTCCTTAATGGCATCGGTCACCGAACCCATAGCTATAATGATGTTCTCTGCATCAGCAGCACCATAATAAGTAAAGGGTCGGTATTTCC
>Ga0209075_1000468_pt1 | contig 39244 bp, 37 predicted proteins | sample Stecom2011_FD_187523 | JGI IMG/M metagenome (GOLD analysis project Ga0209075, IMG submission 187523) | Agricultural soil microbial communities from Utah to study Nitrogen management - Steer compost 2011 (SPAdes) (version 2) | ecosystem: Environmental > Terrestrial > Soil > Agricultural land...
TTCCAAAACTACCGATACTCACCGGCTGCTTCATACTTGATTTCGAGGGGCGCATTCTACATCGAATCTCAACCCTGTCAACCGTTATTTCGAAGAATCTTAAAAGCTTTTTCTTCAACACTTTCAAACAGTTAACTCTCTCAAAGACACCCGTTGTTCCGGTGCGTCCCTCAAGCGAGATGCGCATTCTACAGACACACAGATTTCTGTCAACGCCATTTTGAATTAATTCTAAAGAACTTCGGTTTCCACCTATAAACACGCCAAAACCAGAGGGAAACCGAACAAAAAACGTACCATTTCAGCACTATTGCTGCACGTTACCAATTATTCGGACTTGCTCGACCGGCGCACCCTGCCACGAAACAACGCACGAACCGGTCCAGACAGGGCGTAAACCAAAAAGCCGGTAAACAAAACCGTTGCCGGGTCCAGTGCAACCACTACGAAAATCAACACCACTAACAGTATCGCGGCGAAAGGCACCCGCCCACGAAGGTCGAGATCTTTGAAGCTGCGATACAGCACATTGCTAACCATCAGCACTCCAGTACCACCTACAACCACGAGTGTGAGGAACGTAAGCCAAGCAGCCGGATCGTAGGCATGAAAACACCACACTAGACCTGCAACGCACGCAGCCGCCGCAGGACTAGGTAAGCCTACAAAGTACTTTTTATCGACCGAGCCGATTTGCGTATTGAACCGCGCAAGGCGCAGGGCGGCACCAGCCACATATATAAAGGTTACAGCCCAGCCGATTTTATCCAAGCCATTCAGGGACCAGAAAAATGCGACAAACCCGGGTGCGACGCCAAACGCCACCATATCAGCAAGACTGTCGTACTCTTCTCCAAACTTACTTTGGGTATTAGTCATACGAGCAACGCGCCCATCAAGCCCATCCAAAATCATGGACACAAAGATCGCAATGGCAGCGTTGTCGTAGACACCGCCCGCAGCTGAAACAATGGCGTAAAAACCGGAAAACAATGATGCTGTTGTGAGAGCATTAGGAAGGAGGTATATCCCTTTTCTGCGCACAGGCGCGCCCTCAACTAGCTCTTCCTCAACAACCTCTCCGGGCTCGATATCGCACTCACTTCCTGAACCGGACGAAAGTTCCGACTCGCGCGCACGTTGATCCAATTCGGTATCTTCTCTTTCTTTAGTCATTCCCACTACTCCGGAAAGTATTTGGGCGAAGTATATACGAAAAACGCGGCCACTCGGGCCGCGCTTCATTAAACCAAACGGAACGTCGCTTAGTTTTTATCCTTATCCACAATCTTGTTGGCGGAGATCCACGGCATCATTCCGCGTAGCTTCTCACCTGTCACTTCAATCTCATGAGCGGCGTTCTGACGACGACGCGCTGTCATAGACGGATAGTTGAGAGCACCTTCCGAGATGAACATCTTCGCGTACTCACCACTTTGAATTCGCTTAAGCGCATTGCGCATAGCTTCGCGAGATTGTTCGTTGATGATTTCTGGGCCGGTCACATACTCACCATACTCTGCGTTGTTCGAGATGGAGTAATTCATGTTCGCGATACCGCCTTCGTACATCAAGTCTACAATCAACTTGAGCTCGTGCAGACACTCAAAGTACGCCATTTCCGGCGCATAGCCCGCTTCAGTCAGCGTTTCAAAACCTGCTTTTACCAGCTCGACAGCACCACCACAAAGAACAGCTTGCTCACCGAATAGGTCTGTTTCAGTTTCATCTTTGAAGGTGGTCTCGATGATACCGGTACGCCCACCGCCGATGCCGCTAGCGTAGGATAGAGATAGGTTCTTTGCGTTTCCGGAAGCGTCTTGGAACACAGCAATCAGGTCTGGGATCCCACCGCCATTGGCGAACTCGGTGCGCACAGTGTGCCCCGGAGCTTTGGGAGCAACCATGATAACGTCGAGATCTTTGCGCGGAACGATCTGGTTGTAGTGAATTGCAAAGCCATGAGCAAAGGCGAGAGTGGCACCTTGCTTTAGGTTTGGCTCAATTTCCGCCTTATAGAGTTGAGACTGAAACTCATCCGGTGTCAGAACCATTACAACATCGGCCGCAGCAACGGCAGATGGCACGTCGCTGGTCTTTAAGCCGTAGGCTTCTGCCTTAGCGATTGAAGAAGATCCAGGGCGCAGACCCACAGTGACATCAACACCGGACTCTTTCAGGTTGCACGCATGGGCATGACCCTGCGAACCAAAACCGATAATGGCAACTTTTTTGCTCTGAATGATGGAAAGATCACAATCCTTATCGTAATAAACCTGCATGACTAACCTCTATGATGTGTAATGGCCCTTCAGGAGGCCAAATCGTTCGTAATGGATAAATAATTTAAAGGCTCAAAACCTTCTCGCCTCTGGCGATCCCGGAAACCCCGGACCGCACCACTTCAAGCACACCTGACGTTCCGATCGCCTGAACAAAACCGTCAAGCTTATCGCTGGCCCCTGCCAATTGGACGGTATAAACCGAACTGGTGACGTCGACAATCTGGCCTCGGAATATATCCACAGTGCGCTTAATCTCAGCACGCTGGGAACCGGTTGCCTTCAGCTTGATCAGCATCAGTTCGCGTTCGATGTGGGGACCTTCTGTCAGGTCTACCAGCTTGACCACCTCAACCAGCTTATTGAGTTGCTTCGTAATCTGCTCGATAACCCGGTCTGAGCCCGTCGTTGTAACTGTGAGACGAGACAAGGTCTCATCCTCTGTAGGCGCAACGGTTAAGGTCTCGATGTTGTAGTTCCGCTGTGAAAACAGCCCAACCACACGTGACAGCGCGCCGGGTTCGTTTTCAAGCAACACAGAAATAATTCGACGCATGATCACACCCTCTCCGTCTTGCTGAGCCACATATCTTTCATGCAGCCGCGGGCCACTTGCATCGGGTATACGTGCTCAAAGCGGTCAACCTGAATATCCACAAAGACAAGCCTGTCTTTCATAGCCAAGACTTCTTTCAATTTCGGCTCAAGGTCTTCCTTCTTGTCGATACGGACACCAACGTGCCCATAAGCTTCAGCAAGCTTGATGAAATCCGGCAACGACTCCATGTACGAATGGGAGTGGCGGGACTCATAATTCATGTCTTGCCACTGTTTCACCATGCCCAAAGCCTGATTATTCAGGTTGATGATCTTTACCGGCAACTTGTACTGGTTACAGGTAGAGAGCTCCTGAATATTCATCTGGATACTGCCCTCACCGGTGATACACAAAACTTCGTCATCTGGATGGGTGAGCTTAATGCCCATTGCCGCTGGCAAGCCGAAACCCATGGTTCCAAGACCACCAGAGTTAATCCAGCGATTGGGTTTATCAAACTTGTAATATTGGGCAGCGAACATCTGATGCTGCCCGACGTCAGACGTAACAAACGCATCCCCGTTAGTGAGACGGTGCAGCATTTCGATCACTTCTTGCGGCTTAATGACATCCGGACTGGTTTCGTAGCGCATACCATGGAATGCACGCCATTCGTCGATCTGCTTCCACCAAGAGGCCAGTGCCTCTGCGTCTGGTTTTTCCTTGCTGTCTTTTACCAGTGCGAGCATTTCTTTGAGAACCGCGTCAACCGGCCCAACGATAGGAACGTCGGCGTCAATGGTTTTGGAGATGGACGCCGGATCAATATCGATATGAATGATGCGCGCACCCGGGCAAAACTTTTCAGTTGCGTTTGTTACTCGATCATCAAATCGCGCGCCTACCGCGAGAATAAGATCCGAGTGGTGCATCGCCATATTGGCTTCATAGGTTCCGTGCATGCCTAGCCAGCCGAGATGCTGCTTGTCGCTGGCAGGGTAACAACCAATACCCATTAGGGTGTTAGTAATCGGGTACCCCAGCTTGCGTACCAGCTCCGTCAACTGACCAGAGGCTTTCCCCAGAATAACACCGCCACCGGCGTATATTATGGGACGACGGGCTGCCAGCATCATATCGACAGCTTTCTTGATCTGGCCAGCATGACCGCGTATAGCCGGACTATAAGAGCGCAACTTTATCTTTTTCGGATAAGCGTATTCGAAGCGCTCATTCGGTGCTGTCATATCTTTGGGAATATCGACAACAACAGGCCCGGGGCGACCGGTCGAGGCGATATAATAAGCCTTACGGATAATTTCCGGGATTTCCGAAGGGTGGCGAACACTGAGGTTGTGTTTAACAACCGGCCGGGAAACACCCATCATGTCCGTTTCCTGAAAAGCATCTTCGCCAATCAGGGTAGACGCAACCTGCCCGCACAGAACCACCATAGGGATGGAATCCATGAATGCGGTAGCAATGCCGGTAATAGTGTTGGTGGCCCCAGGGCCGGAGGTTACAAGCACAGTTCCTGGAAGGCCCGTAGCGCGCGCATAGCCGTCGGCCATGTGCACAGCCGCCTGCTCGTGCCTTACCAGAATGTGTTTAACTTCATCCTGCCTGAACAGCGCATCATAAATATGAAGGGCTGCACCACCCGGATAGCCATATATGTATTCGATCCCTTGATCCTGCAGGGAGCGGATCAGCATATCGGCGCCAGACAATAACTCCACGATTTTCTACCCTCTTCTACGAGTGAATGAGCCGGGCGTACGCCCGGTTGCCTGGGTCCACGGATTCGCTGCTTCTTTTGAAAGCGGAACCGGCTGCTCCACACCTTGTTAAGAGGTTGTCTCCTGGCCAGCCGCCCTCCTGAGGGTTGCGGAGAACGGCCAATCGACGGGTTGCATTTAAGCAACAACCATTCCGCGACATATGCGCGGCACGCTCAGTGTGGTAAATAACGGGGGGATACTTGCACGGGATTGCCTGCCGTATTAGCCCCAGTCTTCAGGCAATCGGTAATTCTGACAGCGCGAAACTCCCTGTCAATAGCCACCTTTGCTTTCTGTGTTCATACTGGCGCAACCTCTGCCATAATTATGCATCACTCAGGCGCGGAGTTTTGAACCAGATGGAAGAAAATACGTCCCATAGATGGCATTATAGGCAAACGCGAAATAGAAAGATGGGCCCGGTTTCTCAGGTTGCAAGCCTACCCGGGAGCAGCGAACACACAACGAGTAGAGCCATGAACAGAAAAGCCCTGATGCTGACACTATTAATCGCCGTAGCTCCCAGCGTTGCAATGAGCGCCTCGGTATACAAATGGACAGACGAAGATGGTGTTACCCATTTTGGCGACCGCCAGCCTGTGGGGTCCAACTCCGAGACCGTCAACGTGCGCTCTGGCACATCATCCGCAGCCAGCAACAACCGGCCCACCCCTCAAGAGCGCCTTGGTGAACTTGAAGAGCAAAAAAGGAAAGAAGCGGAGCGCGAAAAAGAAAGCGCCGTTGAGGCTGCTCGTCGCAAGCAACGCGAGGCAAACTGCGAAACGGCCCGCTCTAATCTGGAAGTCATCCAGAACAACGCACGTATACGGATCGAAGAGAACGGGGAGATGCGTTATTTAACGCCAGAGGAAATCGACGAGCAGCGCAAGAAGCTGGAAGAAATTGCCGCTAAAAGCTGCGAGCCAGAGAGCCAACCCTAGTTTTTTATTCTAGATACGATAACGGGGCAGAACCCAAGTCCTGCCCCGTTATTACTTTCTTAGCGCCCCATCTTAAGCTTTGTTGAATACCAGCTTACCGTCACTCGCCGTAGCAAGGATTGTATCTTCAGAGATAAAATCGCCCTGCAACAACCTTTGCGCCAATGGGTTTTCAATCATTCTCTGGATGGCTCTTTTCAGCGGACGGGCGCCATAAACCGGGTCGTATCCCACTTCCGCCAGCAAGTCCAGCGCAGCTGCATCGAGTTCCAGCTTAACACCCTGTTCCTGCAGCCGCTTATTCAGAATTTCTATCTGGATTTTGGCGATGCCGTGAATCTGGCTTCCCGCTAGCGGATGGAACACAACCACTTCATCTACCCGATTAATAAACTCCGGACGGAAGTGGGTTCCCACCTCTTCCATGACCGCGCTCTTCATAGCTTCGTAGTTCTCTTCTCCAGCTTTTTGCTGAATGATCCCCGAACCCAGATTGGACGTCATCACGATAACCGTATTCCGGAAATCCACCGTTCGGCCCTGCCCATCCGTTAAGCGACCATCATCCAGCACTTGCAGCAAAATATTGAAGACATCCGGGTGCGCCTTTTCGACTTCATCCAGTAGAAGCACGGAATACGGGCGACGACGAACCGCTTCCGTAAGGTATCCGCCTTCCTCATAGCCAACATATCCAGGGGGCGCACCAATCAGGCGGGCAACGGAATGCTTCTCCATAAACTCCGACATATCAATCCGCACCATGGCGTCGTCAGTATCGAAGAGGAATGAAGCAAGTGACTTGCACAGCTCCGTTTTACCGACACCGGTTGGGCCAAGGAACAGAAACGAACCATTTGGCCGATTGGGATCTGCAAGCCCTGCACGGGAACGACGCACGGCGTTCGATACGGCCTCCACCGCTTCATTCTGACCGATTACACGATCATGCAGCGCGTCTTCCATACGCATAAGCTTGTCGCGCTCACCTTCCAGCATTCGGGATACCGGAATGCCAGTCCACTTAGAAACAACTTCAGCAATTTCTTCGTCAGTGACCCGATTGCGTAGGAGTTTCATCTCCATCATCTCAGCCTGACTGGCCATATCGAGTTGACGCTCCAACTCTGGAATGCGCCCATACTGCAACTCGGACATTCTACCCAGGTCGCCTGCGCGACGGGCCGTTTCTAAATCGATACGGGCTTGCTCCAACTGGCTCTTAATCTTCTGAGAGCCGTGCAACGCGGCTTTTTCAGTATTCCAAATTTCCTCAAGATCCGCATATTCGCGCTCTATATCCCGAATAACACCGGAAAGCTCCTCAAGGCGCTTCTTTGACGCTGCGTCTGTTTCTTTCTTTAAGGCCTCCCGCTCAATTTTAAGTTGAATCAAGCGGCGCTCCAGCCGATCCAGAGGCTCTGGCTTGGAGTCCATCTCCATACGAATTTGGCTGGCAGCCTCATCGATCAGGTCAATAGCCTTGTCTGGCAGTTGGCGGTCCGTGATGTAACGCTGGGAGAGCTTGGCCGCAGCAATAATAGCCCCGTCGGTCACCTCTACACCATGGTGAACCTCGTAACGCTCTTTCAGACCGCGCAGAATTGCGACGGTGTCTTCCTCATTCGGTTCGTTCACCAGCACTTTTTGAAAGCGCCGCTCCAGCGCAGCGTCTTTCTCTATGTTCTCACGGTATTCGTTCAGTGTGGTTGCGCCAACGCAGTGCAACTCGCCGCGCGCCAGTGCAGGTTTGAGCATGTTGCCTGCATCCATGGAGCCTTCAGCTTTACCCGCACCTACGACCGTATGGATTTCGTCAATGAACAGGATAATCTGGCCTTCCTGTTTAGCGAGCTCATTCAGCACGGCTTTTAAACGCTCTTCAAACTCGCCCCGAAACTTGGCTCCAGCAATAAGCGAGCCCATATCCAGAGATAAAACGCGTTTATTTTTAAGGCCTTCGGGCACTTCTCCATTGACAATGCGCTGCGCCAAACCTTCCGCGATAGCAGTTTTACCTACGCCCGGCTCACCAATCAGCACCGGGTTGTTTTTGCGACGGCGCTGCAACACTTGAATGGTGCGACGTATTTCGTCATCACGACCAATCACCGGGTCAAGCTTCCCGGCTTCCGCCCGCTCTGTTAAATCGATGGTGTACTTTGAAAGCGCCTGTCGATTTTCCTCTGCACCAGCATCGCTCACGTTTTCTCCTCCACGCACGGCATCAATGGCTTTTTCCAGCGCTGCCTTGTCTACGCCTTGCTCGCGCAAAACACGACCGAGCGTGCCCCGGTCTTCCAAAGCGGCCAGTAGCAGCAGTTCGCTAGAAATAAACTGGTCCTTGCGCTTCTGCGCCAATTTATCGGCAATATTGAACAGGCGCCCCATATCGTTAGACATCGCGACATCGCCGGCACTGCCGCTCACTTCTGGCAAGTTCTCGATTTCCTGAGCTATTGCCTGGCGCACACGACCGGGCTCAGCACCCGCTTGCTTGAGAAGCGGGGTGATAGAACTGCCCTGCTGATCAAGCATGGCCTGCATGAGGTGTATGGGTTCAATAAAGTTGTGGTCTTTGCCAACGGCCAGTGATTGCGCGTCCGCCAGTGCGGTTTGCAAAAGGCTGGTGAGCTTGTCGATTCTCATGAGTTCGTTCCCCAAGTTATTCAGTAAATGCGATCAGAAATTGCGCATTCGGTTTGCATTGAGAACTAATGTAGGGGCTATCGAGGGAAGTTCAAGGCCGGAACAACCAAAACCGTCAGAAAATTGACAAGCCTCAGGTTTTCCAAATAACGGTGGCCATACGACCGGTTTGTCCATCACGGCGGTAGGAGTAAAAATGCTGGGGATCGGTAACCGTACAAAAGTTACCGCCATAGATTTGGTGGACGCCCAGACTTTCGAGACGCTGTCGGGCAAGTCGATAAATATCTGCCATATAGCGTCCCTCTCGAGCTCCAGTGGAGCTGAAAGCAACATCAGCTTCAGGGTTGCGCTCCACAAAAGCCACCCTAACTTCCGGGCCAACCTCAAACACCTGCGGGCCTATGGCTGGCCCGAACCATGCCATCAAGGTATTGCCGGGCAGTCCCATACGAGCCACCAAGTTTTCCAGCACTCCAAAACATAAACTGCGCCAGCCAGCGTGAGCTGCCGCAACTGTGGTGCCTTTCTGGTCGCATAGAATAACCGGCAAACAGTCTGCTGTAAGAATCGTGCAGGCTTGCCCAACCCTGTGGGTAAAACTTGCATCGGCTTCTGGAATCGCCGCTCGTTGGTTTTGCGGAAATCGCACAACACCTGTGCCGTGAACTTGATTCAGCCATCCAAATGCTGCTTTGGGAAGGCCGCAGGCACGAGCTAGCCTGAGGCGATTTTCCTGCACATGGGCAGGTTCATCGCCCACATGCCCACCAAGGTTAAGGCTGCCCCACGGATGCTCGCTGATCCCGCCTAGGCGCGTCGTGCAGAGCGCGTATATGTTTGAAGGGGCAGGCCAGTCCGGGCGGATAAATGATAGCTCCGGAGCCCCCTCAGAACTCATCACTCTCCAACTCCTGAACGTGCTTACGCAGCGCAGCTAACAAGCCAACAAAATCCGCTGGCAAGGGCACATCCCAGCTCAGTATTTCTCCGGTTTGTGGATGCTCCAATGTGAGCTGTCGCGCATGCAGTGCTTGCCGGTGAAATGCCGAGAGTACTTCACGTAACTCTTCCGTGGTGCCCTTGGGCAAACGAAGGCGACCGCCGTAGAGCGGGTCGCCTACCAGCGGGTGCTTTACGTAGGCCATGTGCACGCGAATCTGGTGTGTGCGACCGCTTTCAAGTTTACAGCGCACATGAGTATGAGCCGCAAAACGCTCAATCAAACGGTAGTGAGTTACAGCAGGTTTTCCGCTTCTGACCACCCCCATTTTCTTTCGCTCATGAGGGTGGCGGCCAATCGGCGCGTCCACCGTGGCGCCGCCTGTCAGGGTGCCTACTACGATTGCTTCGTATTCGCGACCCATGGTTCGAGTCTGCAGCTGACCCACTAGCGATGTATGAGCAATCAGGCTGCGCGCCACCACCATAATACCGGAGGTATCTTTATCAAGACGGTGGACGATGCCGGCACGGGGCAGATTCTCTACCTCGGGCGCGTAGTTCAACAGCGCATTTACCAGCGTACCATCTGCGTGCCCTGCGGCCGGATGCACCACCAAGCCTGCAGGCTTGTTGATAACCAGTATATGCTCGTCTTCGTAAACAATATCCAGACTGATCGCTTCCGCTTGCCAAGTCACCTGAGCCTCAGGCTCGGCATCAAGGGCCAGTTGGTCGCTCAGCATCACCTTATCTTTGGGCTTACGCGGCTCTCCGTTCACGGTTAAAGCACCGCTGCGAATCCATGACTGCAAGCGCGAACGCGAGTGCTCGGGCATAAGCTCAGCGGCTGCCTGATCCAGTCGCCGGTCACTTAGCTCTGGCGGTATAGAAAAACTGGCAGTTATTCGATTTTCAGATGACATTAAGCCCCCGGGGCCTGTGTGTGTTACGTTTCGGTCAGAATAATTGAAACAAACGGGACGCGCTCTGCACATAGGGCAAGTTCCCCGTTACAATACCGCACTCGAATTTATCGACATTATACGGGATTCCGGCATGAGATCAGGTTTTCGTTTACTGCTACTTTCCACACTGGTCGTTCTGATCAGCGCCTGCGCGTCCAACAAGCAGGAGGAAGTGCTTCCGGAAAAAACCTATTACGACAATGCCCGTCAGGCAATGAACTCCGGCAACTTCAACGAAGCCGAGGAAAACCTCGATTCGTTAGAAACCTACTATCCGTTTGGCCGCTACGCTGAACAGGCCCAGCTTGACCTTATCTATGCCCGCTACCAAAATCTTGATCTTGAAGGCTCCAGAGCCGCTGCAGATCGATTCCTGCGTCTTAATCCCCAAAGCGACCATGCGGATTATGCTCTTTACATGCGCGGACTTGCTTCTTATAACCTAGATATTGGCTTGGCCGCACGCTACTTTGCAATTGACGTAGCCGCCAGAGATGCAGGGGAACAACTGCAGGCATTTCGCGATTTCAGTGAACTATTAAACCGTTACCCTGAAAGCGAATACGCTGCCGACGCTCGCCAGCGTATGATCGCCGTGCGCAACCGTATGGCAGAACTGGAACTTCATGCTGCGCGCTACTACATCAAGCGCGAAGCCTATGTGGCGGCCAATAACCGGGCACGCTACATACTCGAGAACTACCCTACCTCACCAGCGGTTGAAGAGGCTTTGATTATTCTTGCTGAGACCTTTGATTTCCTGAAATTCAAAAAAGGTTCTCAAGATGCTGTAGCGCTTTTGCGTCAGAACTTCCCCAAGAGCGATGCTTTCAACAGCAAGGGCGAATTTGAAGCCAACTTGCTAAAGCGCGAAAACCGCTCGCTCTCCAGCGTAATCACCTTCGGACTTATTGGCGACGAGTAAGCCGCCCCATAAAAGAGATATCAATTGCCGCTCTTCCAGCCACTCGTAATGGGATAGCGGCGATCCTTACCGAACCCTCGCTCGGTAATGCGGATTCCGATAGGTGCCTGCCTGCGCTTGTATTCGTTGAGATCGACTAAGCGGATAACGCGATCAACATCCGCTTGATCAAACCCTTCCGCAGCGATCGCATCCGCACTAAAATCTCGTTCTACATAGAAATTTAGAATTTGATCTAACACATCGTAGCCCGGAAGGCTGTCTTCATCCTTCTGATCAGGCGCAAGCTCCGCAGAGGGCGGGCGTGTGATAACCCGTTCGGGAATCACTGGCGACACAGAATTACGATACCAAGCAAGGCGAAAGACCAATGTTTTGGGGACGTCCTTTAGGACATCAAAGCCGCCCGCCATATCACCATAAAGCGTCGAGTACCCCACAGCCAGTTCGCTCTTATTGCCGGTTGTAAGCACCAGCGAACCAAATTTATTAGAAAGTGACATCAGCATTACGCCGCGAATACGCGCCTGCAGGTTTTGCTCGGTGGTGTCGAGAGTTGTGCCCTCAAACGGTTCCGCCAGCGCGGCCATGAAAGATTCATACATAGGCTCTATGGAGTACACATCGTACTGAACGCCCATGGAGCCTGCTTGGGCTGCTGCATCTTCTAGGCTGATGTCTGAGGTATATCGGAAGGGCATCATCACAGCGCGAACACGATCCGGCCCCAAAGCATCCGCCGCCACAGCAAGAGCCAGAGCGGAATCTATACCGCCGGAAAGCCCAAGTACGACCGTTTTGAAACCATTTTTATTGACATAGTCCCGCACGCCCATCACAAGCGCACTGTAAACATTTGCCTCCACCGAAGGTTCTGCCGGCAACGGCTGGGATACGGGCTGGCAACGGCGGTCAAACACGAAATCGACAGGGAAAAGGCCCTCGTTGAATTGAGGCACTTCTACTGCGAGAGAACCGGAGTGGTCGTAAACCATGGAGCCACCATCGAACACCAACTCATCCTGAGCCCCTACCAAATTGGTGTAGATGATACTCACCTGATTATCCCGAGACTTGCGCTCAAGCAGCGCCTTACGTCGGGCCTGCTTGTCGATATCATAGGGTGAGGCGTTCAGGTTAATAATCAGCTTCGCACCTGCCGCAGCGGAGTCTTCAACCGGGCCGTCTGCCCATATGTCTTCGCAGACCGTTAAGCCAACGGGCACGCCACAAATCTCTACCACTACTGCACCCTCGCCCTCCGAAAAATAGCGTTTCTCATCAAACACCTGATAATTCGGAGGGAACCGCTTGAAATAGCGGCCTGTAATGTTGCCGCCTTCAATCACCACCGCAGCGTTGTACAGCAGGCCCTTATTTTGAAGCGGAACGCCAATAACAATAGCCGCGCCAAGCTGCGCACTTTGTAGGCGCTCCAGAGATTCTGTTACGCGCAGATTCATACTGGGGCGAAGCAGCAAATCTTCCGGCGGATACCCTGTAACACAAAGCTCCGGGAAGACAACAATATCTGCTCCCTCTTTGGAGTGAGCACGCTTTGCCGCATTTATAATCCGCTCGGTGTTACCGGGAATATCCCCCACCAGAAAATCCAATTGCGCCATCACAACCCGTAAATTTCGGGGTGATTTAGAGGGTAACGGGCTACTCCCGGAAACGGACATACTTCGGCTCCTGTAACTCACTGCCATGAAAAGGCTATTATAACCTCGCACAGGCTTTGAATTCTTCCGCTCAACAACGGATTTCTGAAAACCATGGCGACAGCTTCCACATCGGCAGCCAATTCGGGCAAACAACCCCCCGGCTTACAGCAGGCCAAGCTGTTCCGTATCTACAACCACTACCGGGTTTTGATCAGCTTGATGCTGGTGGCACTGTTGTTCATTGACCCCGTGAATTTCGATACCCGTTTCCGGTTTCTGGACTTCTACCAGTTTGGCGTGGCTGGCTACTTTGCACTGAACAGTTTTGTTGCAATCCTCATACTGGCGGGTTTTCAGCCGGGGCAGCGACACATCACAGTGTCCATACTGCTGGACATTTTAATTATGCACGGGCTGTTGTTTACCAGTACCGGTATTACCAACGGCCTAGCGAATCTCGTCATTATCTCAGTTGCAGCCGGCAATATTCTTACTCCCAGCCGCATGGGCACCTTCTATGCAGCTCTTGCAGCCATTTGTTCACTCAGTATTTCAGGTTGGGCAATACTGGTTCTCGGGGGCAACGGTGATGACATTGTGCGAGCCGGCTCTCTGGGCATTCTGTACTTCGCAGCGGCCTTTATCCTGCAGAATATCTCCCGACGAATGATGCGAAGCGAAGCTCTAGCCACCAGCCGTGCTCAGAGCATTGTAGAACTGGAGCAAATCAACAAACAGATCATCCAGCGCATGCGCACCGGCATTCTTGTCCTGGACCGATACGGCCAGATGCGCCTGGCCAACGCTGCGGCTGAAGAGTTTTTGTTTGGCACTCCTACCCACAGAGGGGAGCACAACTCTCCATCTCGCGCTCTACCTTTACCACTCAAATCCGGGCTGGAAGTCTGGCTTAAAAACCCCTTCCAACACACCACGCCGTTTCAACCCACGCCTACCTCGCCGATGCTACAGGCAAGCTTTACTCGGCTTGATCAAGAGAGTGGCGACCTGATCCTCGTATTTATCGAAGATATGAGCAAAGTGACACAACAGGCACAGCAAATGAAGCTGGCCTCACTCGGGCGCCTAACCGCAGGCATTGCCCATGAAATTCGCAACCCGCTAGGCGCCATAAGCCACGCGGCGCAATTGATGGAAGAATCGCCTCACCTCGATACTAGCGACCAACAAATGCTGGATATCATCCGGCGTCACTCCCGCAGGGTGAACGGCATTGTAGAGAACGTACTCAGCCTTTCCCGACGCAGACCGGCAAATGCAGACCTTGTGGACGTGCCGAGTTGGCTAGAAGAATACAGAACTGATTTTCTGCAAACTCAGAAAACAACCAGCCCTCCGGCGGAAGTAACCCTAACCATCGAACCTAACATACCCGATGCGCGGTTTGATAAAAGCCAGATTGAGCAGGTACTGGTAAACTTGTGTGACAATGGGCTGCGTTACAGCCAGCAGCAATCCGGGGAACGAAAAATCGCTCTGAGTGCAGGCGCCACTGCGGATGGTGAGCGAGCTTACATCGACGTAAGGGATTACGGGCCTGGCGTCACTGCCGAAGCCAGCCATTCGGTTTTCGAACCCTTTTACACAACGGACAAAGGTGGCACCGGCCTTGGGCTTTATCTAGCCAGAGAACTGTGCGAGGCTAATCAAGCTCATCTTTCTTTGACGGAAGACGACCAACCCGGCTGCTGTTTTCGTATTACCTTTGCCCACCCGGGGCGAATGATCTGACATGGAACCAACACGACAAGATGACCACTCATACTGCGCTGATTGTTGATGATGAACCGGATATCCGGGATCTGCTTGAAATCACTCTTACCCGCATGGGCATTAAAACTCTAACAGCGCCGGATCTTGCCAGCGCTCTCTCTCTGCTGGAAAAGCACAGCCCACAACTTTGCTTAACAGACATGAACTTGCCCGATGGCAACGGTATAGAGTTGGTGCAGTGGATTCAGCAACACCTGCCCGCCACCCCAGTGGCCGTGATTACAGCCTATGGCAGCATGGATACCGCCATCGAATCGCTGAAAGCCGGCGCTTTCGATTTCGTCTCCAAGCCGGTTGAACTCTCCAGACTCAGAGAGCTCGTAACCAGCGCATTAAAGCTTACAAAACCCGACTCAGCCGTTGATGATGCCACAGACGAGCCGGGGCTCCTGCTCGGCAACTCTTCGCAGATAAAGCGATTACGTAACCAAACCCGCAAGCTCGCCAGAAGCCAAGCGCCCGTGTTTATCAGCGGCGAATCCGGTAGTGGTAAAGAGCTGGTGGCTCGGATGATTCACATGCAAGGGCCTCGTAGAGACGGCCCCTTCATTGCCGTTAACTGCGGGGCCATTCCTTCCGAGTTAATGGAGAGTGAATTCTTCGGGCACAAAAAAGGCAGCTTCACAGGCGCTGTGGAAAACAAGGACGGACTGTTTCGGTCCGCAGACGGTGGCACACTCTTTCTCGACGAAGTAGCCGACCTACCCCTAGCCATGCAGGTGAAACTGCTGCGCGCTATTCAGGAGAAAGCAGTTCGCCCCGTGGGTGACACTAAAGAGCTGCCGGTTGATATACGCCTGCTCAGCGCAACCCACAAAGATTTGGCAGAGCTGGTGCAGAACGGCAGCTTTCGGCAAGATTTATTCTACCGGATTAACGTGATAGAGCTGGCAGTACCGCCGCTTAGGGACCGCACAGACGATATCGCCTTGCTGGCAAACCATATTCTAGGGCGCATTGCCCAAGAGTATGAATGCGAGGCGGCAAGCCTCACTCAAGATGCAGTAGACCGTTTGAAAGAGCACGATTTCCCCGGCAACGTGCGGGAGCTGGAAAACATTCTTGAGCGCGCCTTTACCCTCTGTGACGCAGACAAAATAAGCGCTTCCGACCTACACCTTGGCAGTACCGCAACAGACGGAGCAACTAACACGAGCACGACCGCAACCTCTGAAGCCTGCCCGACGCTAATACCGGAAGGCGATATTGATTTGGAGGGCTATTTGGAATCCATTGAGCGCCAAGCTATTGAGAAGGCACTTGAGGCGACTCGGTGGAATAAAACAGCTGCGGCAAAAAAGTTGGGGATCAGTTTTCGGGCGTTGCGGTATAGGTTGAAGAAGTTGGGGATGGAGTAGGTGTCATCGCGGATACCAACTTCAACCTGTACTCCTGAAGCATTTTGCGTTTAAACTTCGGGTCGTTTTTTCACAGGACGTGGGAAAACCAGTAATAGAACTTACAAACATGGAAGTTGAACAATGCACTCCAGACATTTATCTCAGGGCTTTACCCTGATAGAACTTGCTATAACCCTTTTACTCGTAGGTCTTCTAGCAGGGCTTGCCAGCAACTCCTGGACATCGCTGATCTCCTCAACTCGCCACGCTAGCACCATTAACGAGACACATCGGATTTTTGCATTCGCACGATCTTATGCCGTTAATAAAAGAGTGCTTACTACGATTTGCCCCCTATCGAACGCCATGACTTGCACAGATGACTGGAGCAAGCCCGTATCCGTATTCCCTGACGAAGATAACGACAAGCGCCCAGACGGCGGCGAAATCCATCGGATTACTGATCTCGCCAAAGACCAACTCGACATCTATTCGAGAACCGCTGGCAGAGGATATTTCCAATTCGCGCCGAATGGAATGAGCCACGGCACCATGGGGAGTTTGATCGTATGCTCCCGCTCCGAAGAAGAGCCTGTTGAAATTAGTTATCTGGCGGTGAGCATCGGCGGCCGATTACGGCATTTGCGCGATGAGGACCACGATGGTGTGATCAGGCTGCCATGGGGCGTCAGCCTCACCTGCCCCTAGCAACTAGAAACGGGCAACCGAACTCTGCAACCACACAAAGTTACCGCTCGTTCATCTTCTTCTACCGCTTGTCGCGCAACCCATGCATATTGCCAGCAGCTTTGATTTACTGGGATAAGGCCTATTAGCAGGATAAAGCATGTTGAAAAAAGCAGCAGGTTTCACGTTAATTGAATTGATAGTAACCATGGTGATTCTCGCTATTGTCGCGGCAGTCGCAGTTCCTGGTTTTGGCAATTTGATTGAGGGCAACAGGTTAGTGTCTGGAACCAACCTTGTAGCGTCGTCCATAAAGTTCGCCAGAGCAGAAGCTATAAAACGCGGTGCCAGCGTCACATTAAGCTCGGACAGTGGTTTGGCATCCGGTTGGTGTGTTCATGAGGGTGATGCAACCGGAGATTGCGCCAACAACCAGATTCGTAGCTTTGACGCACCAAACCGGTTGTTGTTTACTCCGGCGGCGGCATTCGATCTGGTTTTCGATCGACGCGGCTTTTTGGTACCACAAGTAGCTCGGGAATTAACCATCTACCCGGAAGACTGCACCAGTGGCGATGCGTCATTTCGTAGAATACGCATAAGCCCGGTAGGAAGAACTGAAATTGACGACGACGGAGTATGCCCGTGACTCAAACAACTCCTCTTAATAAACAATCAGGCCTCGGCCTAATCGAAATTCTGGTCGCTGTTCTGGTCTTGGGCATCGGCATACTTGGCGTAGCCTCAACCCAAGTCGTGTCTTTGCAAATGAATACTCAGTCGCAAAGCCGGAGCCAAGCAGTATTGCTGGCAGAAGACATTCTCGACCGTGTTCGAGCTAATCCTGATACACCTGCAAATTACGCACTAGCCGCAGGCAGTGCTAGTGGCGGGACCTGTAACACGTCATTCGTCGCAAATGGCGGAACCGTCGCAGCAAATGATATTGCGGCCTGGGATAACAGTCTTGCCTGCCTGCTTCCGGAAGCAGAGCGCACTATCGCGGTGGCCGGGAACACCGTTACAGTCACAATCGACTGGGATCAGGGTGATTCAACCCTTCCCCCCCTCGTCGTAAGGACAGAGATTTGACCATGAAAAAAACAGTGCCCCCTTACGGTTTCAAACTTTACCGTGCCTTCAACCAGTCCGGCCTGTCACTCGTCGAGTTACTTATTGCGATGGCTCTGGGCTTGTTGCTTACGCTAGGTGTAACCCAGATCTATCTCAGCAGCAGCGTAACTTACCGTCAAACTCAAGGCTTTGCCCATGCACAGGAAAGTGCGCGCTTCGTTTCGGCTATTCTCGCCCCTGAGCTGAGAGCTGCGGGGAGTTTCGGCTGCCTAACACAGGCTAACCGTCCTCTGGATAGCGAGATCGCTCCCGCATTGAACGCGGCTTTAAACCTAACCGTACCTTTGGGGCAAGCACTGCGCGGCTGGGAATATGACAGCACGGGGCCTAATGACTCAATCACTCTTGCTAGTGGTGCTTTAGCAACACCGGGAGCAGGCAACTGGGATTCAGGCACAGCAGGTACCAACTTACCTGCATCCCTCGCGGGTAGCGTGGTAACCAACTCCGATGTTGTTATTGTTAATGCGGTCACACCCACCGCCGTAACCGTTAACGCAGTTACCGCCGCTGGGGGAAGCACTATAAACCTGTCTGGTCCGTCCGGCATAGAAGCAGGGCACGTTGTTCTAACAACCAGCGACGACGGCAATGGCGCGTGCTTCAGAGGAGAGCTATTTCGAAACAGTGATGGCCCGGGCGATAGCTCAGTGTCTACGCTGGCGGGCAATACGCTCAATTTGGATTATGACATTGGATCCCGAGTTTATGAATTCTCACAAATGGCTTATTACATTGGTGAAGGAACCAACGGAGAGCCAGCACTCTTCCGCAGGTTAATGACACCCCTTGAGGCTCCACAAGAACTGATATCCGGTGTAGAAACACTTCAAATTCTCTACGGCATAAGAAACGCAGCAGGCATTAGCAATGCTGCAATCAACTACATAACAGCAGCCCAAGTAACAGATTGGGACCAAATCGTAAGCGTTCGATTTTCTACCATGACTCGAAGCCCAGACAACGTTCTTGATGAAGAAAACGACCTCAATTTCAACATGCTGGGCAGTGAAGTGTCCCAAGCCACTGGTGGTGACAGGCGAGCGCGCTTGGTTTCTGTTGGTACAACCGCACTCAGGAGGGTTTTGCAATGAGAACCACACATTTGTCATCGACGACAGTCAAACCTACAGGCAGCCTTCCGCAGCGCCAAGACGGAGCCACACTTATTATCGCGCTCGTTATGCTGCTCCTGATATCTCTGCTTGCGATCGGGGGGATGCAAGGCTCTATTTTGCAAGAGCGCATGGCGAGTAACGCTCACGACGGCGCGATTTCATTTCAGGCGGCAGAGGCTGCGCTAAGACAGGCAGAGGCGGACTTAATGGGGTCACCTGCTGTTCGCTTGACAGCGGAAACTGTAGCTCTATTACCCACGCCCTCAGACTGGGATGGCGCAAACCCGGCACCCGCTGGAACAGGCAATGCTGGCGGCGATGTAAGCGCACAACCCGTTTACCACCATGCCTATTTGGCAAGCTTTAGTGGCTCGAGCACGGAAACTGGTGCCGGAGCAGGCCCCTTCTACAGTCGGTTCGAAGTGACATCCCGGGGGCAAGGCGGAACCGATGAAGCCGTCACCGTGCTGCGATCAACGGTTGTAGCGCCACAGTAATGAACAGCAAAAACACAATGGCTACACAAGATAACGCAACGATCACGATGCAATGCTGACTCGATATGGAGAGTTTGTCATGAGAAACGATAAGCAAAGGGGGCGTAACCGCTCTCGCTTTACAAAGTTAAGTACATTCGGGGCCAGCCTTGTGTTGTCTCTATGCACCATGCAATCGGCATTGGCACAGGTCAATCTCTCGCAGGTGCCACTATTTCTTAAGGAATCAGTCGACTCAAACCTCGTCTTTATTTTTGACGATTCAGGGTCAATGGCCTGGGAGTACATGCCTGACTCCATTGGATCAGATCTTTCATTAATCCATGACAATTCTGGCCCAATACGTTACAACGGCGGCCGATTAAGAGTTAATAACAAGTGGTACTATAGCAGTCGTGTTAATACCGTTTACTTCGATCCAGATACGGATTATTTACCGCCTTTTAAGCCTGATGGCTCTGGACGTTTCCCAAACTCCGATTTCAGTAATGCTTGGATCAATGGTTATAATGGCGTAAGTTCCAGCTCCGTCAACTTGAATAGTCGTTTTATAACCGACAGCTTCACTTATGACGATAGCGCCTTTTATTATCGCTTCAACAGCACAGCAAGTTGCGAAAGCAATCCAAAAGATAATAATTGCTACTCTTTGGTTTTTTTAGCAGGGCAAAATAGTGGTGTAAAGCAGAATTTCGCGAACTGGTATTCGTACTACAGTAAACGAGATCTGGCGGCAAAATCCGGTATCACCGAGGCCTTCTTTGACCTTCCCGAGAATATCCGCATTGGCTACGGCGCCATAAACGTCAATAACAATACAATCGACGGCGTGAGTAACACCGACACTTTAGTAAGCGGTGTGCGCGCATATGACGCAACTCGTCGCGAACAGTTTTTGACCTGGCTGCAAAATAAAAATGTCAGTGGCGGCACCCCGTTAAGAACGGCCCTGAAAGACGTTGGTCGCTACTACTCCCGTTCAGACAACAGGGGCCCTTGGGGCGAAAGGCCCGGCTATAATGACAACACTGATCATATTGAGTGTCGCCAGAGCTTCGCGATCTTGATGTCAGATGGTACCTGGAATGGTGCGAACCCTAGTGTTGGGAATTCCGACAACACTGATGGAGCATCTATCCCCAACCACACCCCGGGTGGCTCAGGCTTTGCTTATAGCCCTCAGGCACCCTTTTCGGATAACCATTCTAATACCTTGGCCGATGTTGCCATGGAATACTGGAAAACGGACTTGCGGACAGATCTAGACAATAAGGTACCGGTCACGTCAACCGACCCCGCGTTTTGGCAACACATGACAACCTTTACCATCGGTCTAGGGGTAACCGGTAGTGTAAGCGAAGAAGACGCACTCGCTGCACTAGCCAGCGGCGGCACAATTAACTGGCCCGATCCTTCAAACTCTACAAGCGCAAAAACCGATGATTTGCTGCACGCAGCAATCAATGGCCGCGGCGGGTATGCAAGCGCCCAGAACCCTGCGGATTTCACAGCAAAAATTCAGGGCTTTCTTGGTGACGTAATTGCTCGCTCTGAGACATCTGCTTCCGCTGCTGCCGTCAGTTCGGCTGTGCTGCGAACGGAATCTATGGGCTTTTTTGCGGGCTTCCGAAGCGATGACTGGTCGGGCACCCTGACTGGATTCAATTTTTCTACAGGCTCGGAGGTTTGGAATGCCGAGGAAGTTCTTGCGAATACACTCCCATCTGCCCGAAAACTCGTTACACATACTGGCAGCCAAGGTGTAGAGCTAGCATTTACCTCTGCAGGAGCCCTTTCTAACCTATCCACGGCGCAACAGAACGCCCTCAATGCAGATCCAACATTGAGCAACTCGCAAGACAATTTGGGCCATAAGCGGCTTGCCTGGCTTCACGGTGACAATAATGCTCACGCCACGTTCAGGAGTCGCGAAGTGACAGAGTCCGGTGGTGCGACCGCTCTTCGGCTAATGGGTGATGTCATCAACGCGAACCCCCAACTCGCAGGCAAGACTAATTACGGCTTTTCTAGACTGAGTGGTACCGAAGGCTCCAGCTACTCAGCCTTTCGCTCCACTACGTCATATCAAAACAGAATTGATGCTTTGTACGTGCCTGCCAATGATGGCATTCTTCATGCTTTCAACAGCGAAACCGGCGCAGAGCTCTTTGGTTACATACCTTCCGAGCTGCTGCTCCCGGCAGGCTCTAATTCTCATGCGAGAATTTCGAGCCTGATGTCTCCCAATTACACCCATAAGTACTTCATGGATGGTACGCCCCGCATTCAGGATGCGTACATTGACAAAGATGGAAATGGAACAAAGGAATGGCGCACCATTCTTTTAGGTGCAATGGGCGCTGGGGGAAAAACCGTATTTGCCCTAGATGTAACAGACCCCGACTCATTTTCCCCAGCTAATGACGTACTTTGGGAATTTAAGCATGCGAACCTTGGCTCTGGCGTAACAGACCCGCACATTTCCCGCTTGGAAAACGGCAAATGGGTCGCGCTTTTCGGTAATGGCTACAACGGTGACAGCAATAAATCGAGTCTTTTTATCGTTGATTTGGCAACGGGTGCTCTCATCAAAGAGCTAAATACCGGCGCCGGCAGCGCTGCAAACCCCAATGGGCTAGCAGCGGCAGGCACAGCGAGCTTCCCGGACGCCGATGCCATTACCCGTTACGCTTATGCGGGTGATTTGCTCGGTAATTTGTGGAGGTTCAACCTCAAGGGCGACGCAAGTGGGTGGAGCGTAGAAAAGCTGTTAACTGCACAGAGCCCGGCCGGAAACTCTCAGCCAATCACGGTAGCTCCTCGGCTTGCCATCAATCCCGATAATAGGGAAGAACTGGTGGTTGCATTTGGAACGGGCAGCTTTATGCGCAGCGGCGACGAAGGAGACTTCGATGTTCAAAGCCTTTATGCCCTCTATGACGACCTTTCGGTGTCAAATCTAAGTAGGTCAGACTTACTCCAACAAACCATCACGCAACAGAAAAGCGTCACTGTAAACAAAGCATCCGGAACCGGCACCAACACCTTTACAGTCCGTGATACCTCCAATAATAAGCTCACGACTGAAAAGGGCTGGTACCTCGATCTTGTGCACGGTACCAATCAAATTGGTGAGCGTGTGATTAGCCGGGCTAGCTTCCCCTTCGGTGTAGATCCAGACCGAATCCGCTTCACTACCATGATTCCTGATAGCGACCCCTGCGGTAGTGGACGTACGGGCTTTATCATGGATTTAAAGCTGACATCGGGAGCCCCCTCAGAGAGCCCAGTGTTTGACCTAAATAGCGATGGTATTTTTGACGATGGCGATTTGGTAGATGACTTCTTAGGCGGCGCCACTCTTGACCCGATCACTGGTCAGCCTATTGATCCTATCACCGGCGACCCTATCACGGGTGACCCGACCGGCGCACCTAGCGGTATCCAAGTAGGCTATGGTGGCGAAATTCGAACCATCGCAACGCAAGAGGGAGATGCTGAGATTTTAATTCCGGGCCTCGACCCAACACAGCTTACCCCGGGGGATCCATTCGGAACTACAAACCCTGGACCCGGCGGCCTTGGCATGCTCTCAGGCGGAAATTTGGGACGTCAAACCTGGGAGCAGGTTCGGTAAAAACCCTCCACACTGCGGAGCGGCTTCACTAGGAAGCCGCTCCATAGAGTAAGCTCAAAACCATTAATCTTAATGGCAGGAAACAATTATGAAGACGCGCTTATTTTCACACGCACAGAGCAAACAACTCGCAACGGCCCTGTTTTTACTATTTTCGGTAGTCTCTGGCCTGTTAGTAGCCGGAAACTCTTACTCCGACGATCGAGTCATTGAAACAGACGAGCGTCGCGCCAATCAGCCCTATCAAGGAACGGTTAACTTTGTGCATCAGGATTCTTTTGAAATGGTCGTAGACGACCAGATGTTCGCACTGCCCCCCGTTCTTCAGTTCAATAACGCCTCATGGTCACGTGAGCAAGTGGTGCAACGAATTAAGCAGGGGGATTTGGTTGAAATAGAGCTTGGAGACTCAGCAGAACGCGATGAAGACTTTTCACGAACAGCCCGCAGCATAAACGTCATCAATCGATGATTGCTGGCAACTCTCTACAAACGGCTGAAGGATGATAGACTTGAAAATACACAAGCACGCAGGTTTTACCCTGATTGAAATGATTATTACAGTCGCGATCATCGGGATTCTAGCGGCTGTCGCCTTCCCTCTCTATCAAAATCAGGTTCAGCAAACACGAAGGACAACGGCAATGGCGGACCTTCTGGAACTGAACCAGTGGATGGAGCGGCGCTACTCTAATTCGTTCGATTACACTACGGCTGGAACATTACCCTTTAATCAGTCACCTCAAAACGGCACCGCCTTTTATAACATCAGCTTTTCAGGGTCCGTAACGAGAAACTCGTTTACTCTGCAGGCGGTTCCAACTGGGGGGCAGGCAAGCGATGTATGCGGCACGCTGAAGATAGATGAACAAGGCACCCGTAGCGCGGACGAGACGGATTGCTGGTAATAGTTACCAATCTTTGATGCCATTGCGCTCAATCAAGCTCAATGGCATCAATCCGCAACTCTCTAGGCATAGAGAAAACAATATTCTCCTCCCGCCCGGCAATCTCCTCCGGCACGCTGCCACCAAGATCGCGCAGGCGGCCAATTACGTCATTGACCAAAACTTCCGGAGCTGAAGCGCCTGCGGTTACGCCGACAGACTTTTTGCCGTCCAGCCATTGCGGGTCAATTTGCGAGGCTTCGTCGATCAGGTAGGCTGGAGTGCCCATTCGCTCCGCCAGTTCGCGTAAGCGGTTGGAGTTAGAGCTGTTGGGAGAGCCTACCACCAGCATCAGATCACAGTCGCCAGCCAGTTGCTTGACCGCATCCTGCCGGTTTTGGGTCGCATAGCAAATATCGTCTTTACGCGGGCCTTCGATCAGCGGGAATCTTGCTCGCAGCGCATCGATCACTCGGGCCGTGTCGTCCATGGAGAGTGTTGTCTGGGTAACGTAGGATACGTGTGCTGGGTCTTTTACCTCCAGCTTCGAGACATCGTCTTCGTTCTCCACCAGATAGATATCGCCACCGGTACTGTGGTCGTACTGGCCCATGGTGCCTTCCACCTCCGGATGGCCGTGGTGGCCGATCAGGATGCACTCGCGACCGTCGCGGCTGTAGCGCATCACTTCTAGGTGCACTTTGGTGACCAGCGGACAGGTGGCGTCGAAGACTTTCAGGCCACGGCGGGCCGCTTCGTTCTGTACGGCCTGCGAGACACCATGGGCGCTGAAGATCACCAGTTTGTCGTCTGGCACCTCATCCAACTCATCTACGAATATGGCACCCCGGTTACGAAGGTTGTCCACCACAAATTTGTTGTGTACCACCTCGTGGCGTACGTATATGGGCGCACCGAACACGTCCAGAGCACGATTTACTATCTCGATGGCGCGATCTACGCCTGCACAAAAACCACGGGGGTTTGCCAGTCTTATTTGCATAATCAGTGCGTCTGTCCTGCCGGTTCTACGTCAATGATTTCTACGTCGAAGGTCAGTGTACGCCCGGACAGTGGATGATTGAAGTCCACTTCTACTTGATCACCTTCCACACGGCTCACCACACCCGGCAGTTCTTGTTGGCGTGCATCAGCGAACGAGATCATCACACCTGGCTCCAGCACCATATCTGCACTGAATTCATGCCGCTTAAACGTCTGTACGTTGTTGGGGTTACGCTGGCCAAACGCCTTCTCCGGCGGCACGTTGTGGCTGGCCTTGTCGCCAGCTTTCATGCCCATCAGGTAGGCTTCAAAGTTCTCTGGCAGGCTTTCATCACCAATTTCTAGAGTTGCCGCATCTTTATCGAAGGTGGAGTCAATCACTTCGCCGCTCTCGAATTTCAGTGCAAAGTGCAAGGTTACTCGTGTCCCTTTATCTATTGGCAGTTCTTTCATGGGCTTTATTACCTCCCTTTCGCAGGCGTGTCGGAATCGGCAGGCTTGCGGAACATATCAAGAATCATCATGGCTGCACCTATGGTAATGGCGGTGTCGGCCAGATTAAATGCGGGAAAGTGCCAGTCCTGCCAATAGAAATGCAGAAAGTCGACAACGTAACCGTGCACAACCCGGTCGTATACGTTGCCAAGAGCACCACCCAGAATCAGTACTATGGCGATAGCGGTCCAGGTTTCATGGCGCTGCAGGTTTTTCAACCAACCGACCAATACCACGCTGACCACCAGCGCCAAGACGACAAAGAACCAGCGCTGCCAACCGGCCGCTCCTGCCAGAAAGCTGAATGCCGCTCCGGTATTGTGCAGCAGTGTCAGGTTGAACAGCGGAATAACCGGCACCGGATCGCCGTAGGTCAGCATAGCCGTCGCCATGGCTTTGGTGCCCAGATCTAGCACGACCACCAGCGCGGCCAGCCACAGCCACTTTAACTTTGTTCCGGTAACGGGTTCATTCATTACTGCATCCATCAGGCAAACGAGCGGGTTTCACCCACCCCTTCCACGTTCGTGATACAGCGGCCACACAGGTCTTCATGCTCAGCGTTGGCCCCCACATCTTCCCGATGGTGCCAGCAGCGCTCGCACTTGCCATGAGAGGCCGGTGTAACCTTTACGCGCAACCCTTCGTAGCCTGTCATCTCAGCACTACCCGCTTCGGATACCGGTCTTATGGTAGCTTCGGAGGTAATCAGCACAAAACGCAATTCTTCTCCAAGAAACTCCAAATCGGCGGCCAGGTCGCCTTCACAATACAAGGTGACTTCGGCGCTCAGAGAACCTTTGATCTCGCCCCGGGCACGGGCTTCTTCCATGCACTTGTTTACAGCTTCTTTCACACCGTAGATCCTGCGCCAATAGTCGCGGCCCAACTCGGCGTCGTCAGGCAATGCGGTAAGCCCCTCGTACCAGGTTTCGTAGAACACGGTATCGCCGCGCTGTCCTGGCAAGTGCTGCCAGATTTCGTCAGCAGTGAAGCTCAGAATCGGCGCAATCCAGCGCACAAGCGCCTCAGCTACGTGGTACAGCGCAGTCTGGCAGGAGCGCCGTGCCAGACTGTCTGCCTGAGTGGTGTACTGACGATCTTTGATGATATCGAGATAAAAGCCGCCCAACGTCGCTTCGCAGAAGCTGTAAACTTTCTGGTAAATCCGCAGGAAGGCGTAGTTGCCATAGTCCTCATGCAATTCATTCTGGAGCTGCAGGGCTCGATCCACCATCCAGCGATCCAAAGCGATCATATCTTCCGGTGCAACCATGTGTTGTTCAGGATCAAACCCTGTGAGGTTGCTCAACAAGAAACGCGAGGTATTTCGGATACGGCGATACCCGTCGGCTGTCTGCCGCAGGATGTCCTTGGAGACGGTCATTTCGCCGCTGTAGTCGGTCGCTGAAACCCATAAGCGGAGAATGTCTGCGCCCAGCTCGTTCATGACCTCCTGAGGTGCAATCACGTTGCCCAGAGACTTGGACATTTTGAGGCCTTTACCGTCCACGGTGAAGCCGTGGGTTAGCACCTGCTTATAGGGCGCAACACCATTCATGGCGATGGAGGTTTTCAGTGAGGACTGGAACCAGCCGCGATGCTGGTCGGAGCCTTCAAGGTACATGTCAGCCGGGAACTGTCCGAGTTCCGGGCGCACACGCAGAACGGATTCGTGGGTAACCCCGGAATCGAACCAAACATCCAAGGTGTCCATCACTTTCTCATAGTGATCGGCATCATCACCCAAGAGCTCACGGGCATCAATTTCATACCACGCATCAATACCGTCGGTTTCGATAGCCTGAGCCACTTTTTCAATCAGGCTTTGGGTGTCCGGATGCAACTCCTGCGTTTCCTTATGGATAAACAGGGTGATGGGCACGCCCCAAGTACGCTGACGCGAGATACACCAATCTGGCGACTGCTGGAACATGGCCTCAATGCGATTCTGCCCCCAGGCAGGTACCCAGCGCACGCCTTTGATTGCCTCCAGCGCATCTGCGCGGAGATTTTCTTTCTCCATGCTGATAAACCACTGCGGTGTAGCGCGGTAGATCAAAGGTGTTTTGGTGCGCCAGCAATGGGGGAAGCTATGGCGGAACTTTTCCTTGCGTACCAGCTTGCCCTCACGAGCCAGAGCCTCACATACCGGCTCGTCGGCCTTGTACACATGAATGCCCGCAAACTCGCCAGTCGCACTGGTGTAGGTACCATCGGCCTGAACCATGTTCAGCGTGCCGATTCCATAATGTTTGCCAACCACGAAGTCTTCCATACCGTGATCAGGCGCAGTATGAACCGCACCGGTACCCGCTTCGATAGACACGTGGTCACCGAGAATCGCGGGCACCTGCTTGTCGTAAACGGGATGATGCAAGGCCAGATTCTCAAGATCTGCACCCAGACAATTGCCCAGCACTTCATAGTCCTTGATTTCCCAGCGCGCCATAACGCCTTCCACCATGGCGGCCGCAAGAATCATGCGCTCCGGGCCGTTACCGGCATCAACTTGCACCAGCGCATAATCCAGATCGGCATTAAGCGATACCGCCTGATTCGCAGGGATGGTCCAAGGCGTGGTGGTCCAGATAACCACAGACACATCGCCTTGGCCCTTGTCGGTGCCGAACAGCGACAATGCCTTGGCCTGATCCACAGCGGTGAAACGCACATCAATTTGCGTCGACGTTTTGTCCTGATACTCCACCTCGGCTTCTGCCAGTGCGGACTGACCCACCACACTCCAGTAAACCGGCTTGAAGCCTCGAACCACATGTCCCTTGGCAACAATCTTGCCCAAAGCACGCACAATACCGGCTTCCACTTTCGGGTCCATGGTGAGATAGGGCTTGTCCCACTCACCCATGATACCAAGGCGGACAAAATCGGCTTTCTGGCCGGCAATCTGCTTGGTTGCATAATCACGGCATGCCTGACGGAAGGTTTTATAATCAACCTTCACACCTGCCTTACCGATTTCTTGCTCAACCTTGTGCTCAATGGGTAAGCCGTGGCAATCCCAACCCGGAACATAAGGCGCATCGAAGCCCATGAAGCCGCGGGATTTAACGATCATATCCTTCAGAATCTTATTAACCGCATGACCGATGTGAATGCTGCCGTTAGCGTAGGGAGGGCCATCATGAAGGATGAATTTGTCACGCCCTTCACGCTGCTGACGCAAGTTGGCATATACGTTTAAATCCTGCCAGCGCTTGAGCATTTCAGGCTCGCGCTTGGCCAGATTGCCGCGCATTGGAAACGCAGTTTCCGGCAGATTCAGAGTGTGCTTATAGTCGCTCATGGTTTGTGTGCGTACTCTTTTGGTCAGTTTGGGTCAGTGTTTCTGTGTCCGGAGTGCTCGGCCAGCCAGGCTCTGGCTGCATCGAAATCTCGGGCTATCTGCGCCTTGAGCGCATCGATGGATTCAAACTTTTCTTCATCCCGCAGGCCGTGGCGGAATACAACGTCAATTCGCTGGCCGTAAAGTGTGCCAGTAAAGTCAAACAGGTGCACCTCTAGCGCGGGTTGCTTGCCATCCACCGTTGGACGCAAGCCAATGTTGGCAATGCCGTCCTGCTTTACTCCGCCTTCAAGTGTAACGCCGACAACATACACGCCCCGCAGAGCTGGCATTTTATCGAGCAGAATATTGGCGGTGGGCGATCCAATGCGGCGCCCCAACTGGCGACCATAAACTACTCGTCCGCGAATATGGTAGGGGCGCCCAAGTAGAGACTCGGCTTGGGCCAGCTTACTATCCAACAACAGGTTACGGATTCTGGTGCTACTAATACGCTCACCCGCAACAGTAACTGTGCGAGTGTTCTCAACTGAAAAGCCGGCGCTCTTGCCTACCTTTTCAAGTAACGCAAAGTCGCCAGCTCTATCGCAGCCAAAGCGGAAGTCGTCACCAACGACAAGATGACGCACCGCAAGCCCGTCAATAAGGACGTTATCGATAAAACCCATTCCGGAATAACTGCGGAAGGTTCCGTCAAACTTTAGGCAAAGCACAATATCAATACCGGCCGCCATGAGGGCTTCGAACTTTTGCCGAAACCCCATCAACCTTGGCGGCGCCTCCATGCCCTGAAAAAACTCTCTGGGCTGGGGCTCGAAAACCATGACCACTGACGGCAACCCCAAAGCACTGGCCTTGTTTTTGACCTGTTCGATAATGGTTTGATGGCCCAGATGAACGCCATCAAAGTTGCCTATAGTGGCAACACAGCCATTAGCCAGCGGTGAATTCACCTGTCTGGAGAGCATTTTCAGGTTGGTCAGGCCCCGGATCAGACGCATGCAATGCGAACCTTCATTTGCCAGTTGGCTTTCAACGCTTGATTGAGTATGCAAGACGCTGGTGAGAAAACGCGCGATTATACCTTACCTCTGGCGGAAATGTCTTACCCGCACCCCGGTCAGCCCCAGAACGATGAAGTAGGCACTAGCACTCGCCACAACCATCACCCCCATATACAGAGAGCGTTCGATTCCATCCGCCGACAGCCAACGCATAACGGGATAGTTCAGCCAGATGATAACGGCCACCATGGCGGCGTTAGCCAAGCCAAGCTGCAACAAATACTTCCCCCAGCCGGGCTGGCTTTTCCAAGCGCCCTGCCGCTTGAGCCCGCGCCAGAGCAACATTGCGTTAAGCCAAGCCGACAGCGATGTAGCCAACGCCAGACCGGCGTGGGCCAGTGGCACAATAAGCGCCAAATTGAAGATCATATTCGCCACCATGGCGATGATCCCGATTTTTACCGGAGTGCGAGTATCTTGACGGGCAAAAAAGCCAGGTGCCAGCACCTTGATAACCATAAACGCCAGTAACCCCGCGGAATAGGCCCGCAAGCTCTGGGCCGACATGGCCACATCTCTATCGGTGACCTCACCATAATGGAACAGCGTTGCAATCAAAGGTTCTGCCAAGAGCGCCAGCGCAAGTGCTGCTGGCACCCCGATAATCAATACCGCTCGAACAGCCCAATCCAGCGTGGCCGCAAACTGCTCACGGGAGTCCGCCGCGTGCTTGCGAGACAGGCTGGGCAAAATAACCGTTGCGATGGCAATTCCAAACACCCCCAAAGGTAACTCAGAAAGCCGGTCGGAATAATATAACCAGGATACGCTGCCGGTTTGGAGGAAAGACGCCAACACAGTATCCAGCAAGAGGTTGATTTGACTGACCGACACGCCAAATAGGGCTGGCATCATCAGCTTAAGAATACGGCTGACGCCCTCGTGCCGATAATCAACCCGGGGCCGAGGCATCAGGCCCAGACGCATTAGAAAAGGCAACTGGAAAAACAGCTGCAGTGCGCCTGCAATAAACACCCCCCAAGCCAGAGCCATAACCGGCTCGCTCATCAAAGGCGTGAGATAGATCGCGGCAGCTATCATGGCCAGATTGAGCAATACCGGAGTAAATGCGGGTACTGCAAAGCGGTCGTAACTATTAAGGATGCCGCCAGCGAACGCAGTCAACGAGATCATCAGCAAATACGGGAAGGTTATCCGCAGCATATCGCTCGTCAGCCCGAACTTGACGTCGTCATCCAAAAAACCAGGCGCAAAAACCGCCGTTAGCAAGGGCGCGCCCAGCATAGCGACCAACGTAATACCCAACAGTACCAACCCCAAAGAGCCAGCAACGGCGTCCACCAGACGCTTTACATCAGAGACCGGGTGATTCTGGCGATAGGATGACAGGACCGGCACAAAAGCCTGAGAAAAGGCACCTTCAGCAAAGAGTCGACGCAAAAAGTTTGGGATTTTGAAGGCAACAAAGAACGCATCTGCTCCGGCGCCTGCGCCGAAGTAGCGCGCAATAACCATATCCCGAATCAACCCCAACACTCGGGAGAGCATGGTCATACTACCCACGAGGCCAGACGAACGAAGCAGTCCTGGCGCTCTGATGGGCGGTTTATTCTCAGGTGGTATTTCAGGTTGCGATGACATGCGGGCTTGTATCCGTGTTGCACGCTCTTTCGGCCGGGCATCTCGGGAATTACTTGCTTCCCTGCTATACCCGCGTCCGGCGAGCCGCGAGTTTAACACAGGGCTTTGTGCCCGGTGACTATCTGTGTGCTGGACAGGGTTTGGTATTGACTTTTTGGGGATTGAGCGGCATAGTTCCGCGTCATTTATTTCGACGCGCTGGTTATGGGCGCGCCCGCGATTTCAGGAAGCCTCTGACTGGTATTTTGTCCAGAGTTTCCGTACGAATCATTCAGTAACGAATTTAAGTACTTTCAGGAGTTTTACGGTGGCAAATACCCCGCAAGCCAAAAAGCGCGCACGTCAGAACGAGAAGAACCGCAAGCACAACGCCAGCCTGCGTTCCATGACCCGCACTTACATGAAAAAAGTTCAGGCCAAGATCGAGTCCGGCAACTACGAAGAAGCTCAGGCTGCTTTCAAGGCCGCTCAGCCGATCATGGACAGCATGGTTAACAAGGGCATTTTTACCAAGAACAAGGTAGCCCGCCAGAAGAGCCGCATGGTCACCAAGATCAAGGCGCTGAAGGGCGAATAATAGTCGTTGCACTAGAAATCGCTTATTTAGATACAAAAAAACCGGCCCTTAGCCGGTTTTTTTGTATCTCAAAAGGTCGGTCTTGACACAACACTACTACAAACATTAGAGTTTGAGCGTCGGGACGACTCATATAGACGGACAAGGAAATGTCAAAAATTATACTCGCCTCAATTATTGCAACGGCGACTGCAATAACAGTTTTTTTTCTTCCATTTCTGGAAATATATTCGGGCTACTACCTCGGACCACTTTTCAGCAGCATTTTACATTCCGACAATCATTTGTCTTACACAATACCAATGCTACTCACCGCCATATCTGCGGGCATCCTCATAACACTCGCCTCCTTGGTAATTTCGCGGAGTTTTTTTGCGGCAGAAGAGCTTGCTGCAGCCATTGGCATACCCGGTATCACACTTTCATTTAGCTCAAACTTAATCGGTCGCTATGATTTAACGCTGAACCTATTGTTCACCGGGGCATTAGTGACCACCCTGATTATTATCCAACTGCTAGCAAGGAGACGCCAGCAATGCTAAACAAGGAACTGACATACAGACTGCCCAGCGATTCCAGAGGAAAAATAAAATACCTTTGCAATCTATTGAACCTTAATGAGGCGATAATTTCTCAAGTTTCCGAGGAAAGCGCATGCCAATTGCTGGGAGGTATCGTTTTATATCATCACCTTCCAAGAGGAGCAGAGAGAGCGAGCGTTCTGCGGGATATTCATTCAGCGCCGGGACCTATGCGAGCACAGCTGATGAGCAAAGTTACTGATCCTCTGGTCAACCCGCTTTGGGGAGTTTGGTCACTTAAATCTGAAGAACTTTTTGCTCACTATGATTATTTTGATGCAGTAAGCTCAATAGGCAGCCATTTAGGCGTAAGCTTTAGCGCAGCAGCAGGTGTTGACACCATAAAAAAACTTCGAAATGGCAATTTTCAACGCCCAGCCTTTCGGAATTTATTAATAACCGCGCTAGTCTGGGGCTTCTTTTGGAATAATGAGGGCGCAAAAAATAAGATTAAAGAGGAAATCTTCAGACGTGCAGGAAAAGTTAGCTGAGACAGTTGCGATAGCACGCAGGAGCAAAAAGCTTTATACGAGCAATGCTTATCGGTTGCTCGTATTTCTCTACCTACCGCTGATTCTTGCTTACCCATTAATATCAAGCCACCACACTGTGGCAACTGTAGCAATCGCTACAGTTGCTTTCTTTGGCCTATATGAGTTGCCAAGCATTGTTGGCAGAACGCGCAAGCCAGATTGCACTCTAGCCAGCAAAAGAGGCTCAGAGGTTCAGCTATTTCTGGAGACAGACTATAAGTTTGATCTTTCTTGCGCCCAGAGTATCTACTTTTCAACCGGATTTTTCCCAGTGTCTCCGCTAAAACTGGAAATACTAAAAAAAGACGGGACAACACTGTCCATAAAAACCAGAATTCACAGTGACAATTTGATCAACTTTATGCGAAATCTTCGACCAAGTTCAGATTAGTTAAGAACCTCAAGAGATTACACAACCACCATATTATCCCGATGAATTATCTCTTCATCGGAGATATAACCAAGAACGTCGGAGATACTGTTACTCGAGAGCCCCGCTATCGCTCTAGCCTCATCCGCATCGTAATTCACCAAGCCTCGCGCAACCTCTGCACCATCTTGCCCAACACAAGACACCATCTCGCCTCGCCGGAACTGGCCGATCACACCCTTTACCCCAACGGGCAAAAGGCTACGCCCACCCTGACGAAGCACTTTAACCGCGCCATCATCCAGTGTCAGCCTACCTCGGGTTTGCAGATGGCTAGCCAGCCACTGCTTACGCGCAGCAATGCGCCCCTGCTCCGGAAGCAATAAGGTGCCCACAACATCTCCCTGACGCAACCGGGCAAGCACGCCGTCGATACGTCCACCGACTATCACGGTAAAGGCACCGGATCTTGCCGCCAAGCGCGCAGCCCGCAGCTTGGTTTGCATGCCACCCCGGCCCAGCACACCAGCACTACCTCCCGCCATAGCATCCAGATCACGATCGCCAGCAAAGCGCTCCGTTATTAGATTGGCGTCCGGATTTTTGCGCGGATCTTTATCAAACAAACCCAACTGATCGGTGAGGATAATCAAACCATCAGCCTCAACCACATTGGTAACCAGAGCACCCAAGGTATCGTTATCACCAAACCGAATCTCGTCGGTAACCACCGTATCATTCTCGTTTACAATAGGTACCACTCCAAAATCCAACAAAGCCCGGAGTGTGCTGCGGCCGTTCAAGTACCGCTTTCGATCAGACAAGTCGTCGTGGGTGAGAAGAATCTGCGCCGTATGGATACCATGGCGCTTGAACTGCGCTTCCCAAGTTTGAACCAAACCCATCTGGCCCACGGCGGCGGCGGCTTGCAGCTCATGCAATTGCTCCGGGCGGCTTTTCCAGCCCAGCCGGCTCATACCCTCTGCCACCGAACCGGACGAAACCACAACCAGTTCAACACCTTCTTTGACCAGCGCCGCCATCTGATCCACCCAAAGCGCTAACGCATCCACATCCAGGCCACGGCCATCGTTGGTTAGGAGGGCACTTCCAATTTTCACCACCAGGCGGCGGGCCCGGCTCAGCTGGGTGCGTTGCGTCATGATTTGGGCTTTGTCTCTTTCGAACTAACGGGATAACTCAGGAGGTACTGATAAAAGCACCGAAACCTAATCCTTCACATATACCACTTCAACGTCGTAGTCATCGTCGTCAAAATCATCATCGTCGTCCGCTGCTTCGCGAGCGGCTCTGCGAGCCCGTCGCTCTTCCTCTACACCGGCACGGGCCTCTTCATCCATGCGCCTGCGCCTTGCCGCTTCCTGCTCGGCAACTTCTGGGTTTTCTGCCTCTTCTACCGCGCGTTCCTCAATCCAACGCATTACCGCCTGAGTCAGCGGTTTGGTGCCTTCACCGCTTAGCGCAGAAATACGAAACACCGGCCCTTTCCAGCCAAGCTCATCAACAATCGCCTGACAGTGGGCTTCACGGTCTGCTTCCGGCACCATATCAACCTTGTTCAACACCAACCAACGATCCCGACTGGCCAGAGTTTCGCTAAACTTTTCCAGCTCGTTTGCGATCACCTTGACGGCGTGGGCTGGCGAAGAGCCATCGTACGGAGCCACATCAACCAAATGCAACAACAAGCGAGTGCGCACCAGATGCTTAAGGAAACGCACACCAAGGCCCGCGCCCTCCGCAGCACCCTCAATCAAACCGGGTATGTCTGCGATAACAAAGCTCTGGTGCGCCTGCACGCTTACCACACCCAGATTTGGCACCAGCGTAGTAAACGGATAATCCGCAACCTTGGGCGTCGCGGCTGAAACTGAGCGTATAAAGGTAGACTTACCCGCATTGGGCAGGCCAAGCAGTCCAACATCTGCAAGAACTTTCAGTTCCAAACGCAGGTTCCTGAGCTCACCTTCAGAACCTTTTGAGGTTTGACGGGGCGCACGATTTATAGACGACTTGAACCGAGTGTTGCCGAGACCATGAAAACCGCCCTGAGCCACCTTCAGGCGCTGGCCAATGCGAGTCAGGTCGCCAAGCACTTCGTGGGTATCCACATCAACCACCGTGGTTCCAACAGGAACCGGCAGTACCAAATCCTCACCCTTAGTGCCCGTGCAATTCCGCCCGGAACCCTGCTCGCCACCTTGCGCCTTGTGCTTACGCTGAAACTGATAATCCACCAGCGTGTTCAGCGAATCGCTCGCCTCAAGATAAACGGAGCCACCATCACCGCCATCCCCGCCATCGGGGCCACCTCTGGGAACGTATTTTTCACGCCGAAAACTGAGGCAGCCGTGGCCGCCGTTACCGGCCTCAACGATGATTGTGGCTTCGTCTACGAATTTCATGAATCAACCCTTTGCGCGTAGCGCATAAACTAAAAAGCCCCGCAGCCTCATGGAAGCTTTGCGGGGCTCAACAGAACCGGATCGCCGCTGCTTAGGCAGCAGTTGGAACGATGCTTACAAACTTGCGGTTCTGTGGACCTTTCACTTCGAACACAACCTGACCGTCTGCTTTCGCAAACAGCGTGTGGTCTTTGCCCAGGCCAACATTGGTGCCTGCATGGAAACGGGTTCCGCGCTGACGAACGATAATGCTGCCTGCAGAAACTGCTTCGCCGCCGTAGCGCTTAACACCAAGTCGTTTCGACTCGGAATCGCGACCGTTACGGGTACTACCTGCTGCTTTTTTGTGAGCCATGACAAGCCTCCTAATTTAAGGGTTTTTTTCGAGGGCTTAGCCCTGAATACCCGTGATCTTGACTTCAGTAAACCACTGACGGTGGCCCTGACGCTTCATTGAGTGCTTACGACGACGGAACTTGATGATATTGATCTTGTCGTGACGGCCGTGGCTAACCACTTCTGCAGTCACTTTGGCACCATCAACTACCGGCGCGCCAACTTTGAAATTGTCGCCATCGGCGATTAGCAGAACGCGGTCAAACTCGACGTTGCCGCCAGTTTCCACTTCCAGCTTTTCAAGCTTCAGAGTTTCGCCTTCTTTAACTCGGTGCTGTTTACCACCGCTAACAATAACTGCGTACATTAACTTTCTCCGCGATTGACCCATCCCTGCTCTTATCCGCCTGATTCTAAGGGAAGCGCTTTGGCAACCCTATAACAGGGAGCGCAGGTTGGGATGAGTTGGGCGCGTGATTGTACGAAAAGGCGCCCGGCAATACAAGCCAAGTTGACACTAACCGCAGCAATACCTAGCATTGCCGCGTCCTGCCTGTATTATCAGTGCGTCAGACAGCCACAGAACTTCAACACCAGCAAGGGATCCACAAGCCGCATGACAGCCCAGCGCATTTACGACACCGTGGCGGATGACTTCAGCCGCGTTAATGACCTGATTATCCAACGGCTTTCTTCGGACGTCCCTTTGGTAGAGAAAATAGCCCAGCACATCATCGAAAGTGGCGGTAAGCGCCTGAGACCATTACTGGTTTTGCTTTCCAGCCGGGCGTCAGGTTATCGCGAAAATGAACACCTGAAGTTGGCTGCTGTCATTGAATTTCTCCATACCGCCACCCTGCTCCACGACGATGTGGTGGATACATCGGATATGCGCCGGGGCCGGAGCACAGCGAACGCCAATTGGGGCAATGCGCCTAGCGTACTCGTAGGTGATTTCCTCTACGCCCGTGCATTCGAGATGATGGTGGAGCTTAAAAGCCTTCCTATCATGGAGATTTTGTCCCACGCGACAGCCGTTATCGCTCAGGGCGAAGTTATGCAGTTGATGAACGTGAAAAACCCGGATCTTACGGAAGAGCAATACATGACCGTGATCCATAATAAAACGGCTATGTTGTTCGAAGCGGCATCCCATTCCGGCGCTATCCTCGCTAACGCGAGCGACACGCAGAAACAGGCGTTGAAAAACTACGGTAAACATCTGGGGCTGGCGTTCCAGCTAGTGGATGATGTTCTGGACTATCGCGGCGACGCCGAAGCCATGGGCAAGAACGTGGGCGACGACTTGGCTGAGGGCAAAACCACCCTGCCCCTAATCCACGCCATGGCAAACAGCAGCGACGAAGGCCGCCAGCTCATACGTCAGGCCATTCGCAAAGGCGGGCTGGATGATCTACCAAAGGTTCTCGATCTTGTTAATGCTTCCGGGGCGCTGGAGTACACCATGGAGCGCGCCAGAACCGAAGCTGCAAAAGCCTCGGATACCCTAAACGCACTCCCGGCCTCGCCCCATAAAGAGGCTCTGGAACTGCTGACTCAGGTCGCCGTGGCGCGAGTCAGCTAAAAAACCTTCCAAAGCAAAACGGGTTAAAGGCCATCGCGCCCGTGGGGAGCCGTGAAATCCAGCTGCGGCCCCACCGGTACTACCTGCGTAGGGTTGATGGTACGCTGGCTCACATAGTAGTGCTGCTTAATCTGGCGAATATCCACAGTATCAGCCACACCAGGCACCTGATACAGTTCTCTCAGATACCCTGAAAGCGCTGGAAAATCGCTAATGCGCTGGCGATTGCACTTGAAGTGGCTGTAGTAGACCGCATCAAACCGAACCAGCGTTGTGAACAAGCGCCAATCCGCTTCTGTTAGTGTACTTCCGGTCAGATAACGCTGCTTCGCCAGCTTGCCTTCCAGCCAGTCCAGCGATTCGAACAACTCGGCATAGGCTTTCTCATACAGATCCTGAGCCGTGGCAAAACCTGCCTTGTACACGCCGTTGTTAACCGTGTCGTAGACCCGCTCATTCACTGCATCAATGTCGGCCCGCAGCGCTTCCGGATAGAAATCCAGGTCGGTGTTTACACCCTCAAGACCATCAAACGCCGAGTTGAACATGCGGATAATCTCCGCCGACTCGTTGCTGGCTATGGTGTTCTGGTGCTTGTCCCACAAAGCAGGAACCGTCACTCGCCCGGTGTAATCAGGCGCAGCTTTGGTATACACCTGGTGCATAAAGCGGAAATCATGCAGGTCGTCTTTATGGGCGCTGTCATCCGGCCGGAATTCCCAGCCGTTCTCAACCATATCCGGGTGCACTACGGACACGGAAATATGCTTCTCAAGGCCTTTCAGCTTCCGGAAGATCAGCGTGCGATGGGCCCATGGGCAAGCCAAAGATACATACAAGTGATAACGCCCGGACTCAGCCTTGAAACCACCCTCACCTTCAGGCCCCGGCGAACCATCTGCCGTTACCCAATTCCGAAAACGCGCTGCTTCACGCTCGAATTTACCGCCGGTTTTGCTGGTGTCGTACCACTTGTCCTGCCATTTTCCATCAACAAGAAGACCCATACTGAATACTCCTTAAAAGCTCTGACTTAACGCACCAACCTCAATGAAGGCCAGCACCAGATACCGGGCGTCTGTCGGGCAAGCCTCTCACAAACCGTGCATTGCCAAGGATGGCAATGCCGAGCCCCCAAGGACGGGTTCACGGCGTGTTTGTGAGAGGCTTGCCCGACAGACGCGAACGCCACATGTAAAGAAGGATAGCGGCCCAACTGCTACACTCTCAAGCAACCAATTCTGGCCAACAACCTCAGATAATTCGAACATGCCCACAGCCATCACCATAGATGCCCTAAGAGTCCTAGACGCCATCGACCGAAAAGGCAGTTTTGCCGGAGCAGCAGGCCAGCTATTCCGAGTGCCATCGGCCATAAGCTACACAGTGCAAAAGCTCGAAGAAGATCTTAACGTAATGCTGTTTGACCGGAGCGGGCACCGAGCCGTGCTCACCCCCGCTGGCCGTTACCTGCTCGAAGAAGGCAGAACGCTGCTTGAGGCAGCCGAAAACCTTGCGCACTCAACCCGGCAAGTCGCTCAAGGCTGGGAAACGCGTTTACGCATTGGGTTCAACT
>Ga0209075_1000469_pt1 | contig 39242 bp, 34 predicted proteins | sample Stecom2011_FD_187523 | JGI IMG/M metagenome (GOLD analysis project Ga0209075, IMG submission 187523) | Agricultural soil microbial communities from Utah to study Nitrogen management - Steer compost 2011 (SPAdes) (version 2) | ecosystem: Environmental > Terrestrial > Soil > Agricultural land...
TTAGCAGCAGCCTATGCACTGGCTGGCAAAAAAGATGTAGCAAAACAGATAGCCCAGATTGCCAACATCAATTTCGTTTCTTCAGAACAAGATTCCTACACTTATGGCTCGCTATTTAGAAACAGAGCAATGGCATTAGAAACAATGGTGATTTTAGAAGATTCAAATCAAAGAGAAATAGCCACGGCTATTGCGAAGGAACTTTCATCTAACACTTATTTAAGCACACAAGAAACTTCCTATGGGTTATTAGCTATGGCGAAAATGACAATTAAAAATGGAGGAAAATCTTTAGATATAAGCTTTACTCAAAATGGAAAAACAGAGACAATTAAGTCTTCACATCCTATAGCTCAAAGAGAACTTCCATCTTCGATGAAGAAAAACTCCATTACTGTCAACAACAACAAAGATAATGTGGTGTATATAACGATTACTCAAACAGGGAAACTCGAGTTAGGTAATGAACTATCTGAGCAAAAAAACCTCTTCTTGAAATCGGAGTTTGTGGACGGAACAGGAAAGGTAATAGACGTTTCAAAACTTCGCCAAGGCACAGAGATTTACGCCAAAGTTAGTGTTACTAACACAACAGATTTCCAAGTAAAAAATGTAGCTCTATCACAAATATTTCCAAGTGGTTGGGAAATTGTAAACACAAGTTTCACAGAGTTAGGAGGTGGTGCTAGTGGAGATGCTAGATATACAGATATTCGAGATGATCGAGTAAATTTCTTTTTCGATTTAGACAAAAGAAAAACCAGAGTATTCACTGTTAAATTGAATGCTTCATATTTAGGCAGATATTATCTTCCAGGCGCACAAGCAGAAGCAATGTATGATAACATGTATTACGCACGCAACAAGGGAAGGTGGGTGACAATTGAACAATAAAACTTTAAAATTGACAGTCCAAGATTCAAAAGGGAAAACAAGAAGATGAAAAAGCCAATTCCCTTTATTAAGAAACACAAAATAAAACTCAGCCTCTTTCTAGTTTTATTTATTATGTGGATTTTCTCACTTCCAAGGCCGCTGTTCGATTTTCCTATGGCAACAGTTGTAGAAAGTAGCAATGGTGAAATGTTAGGAGCCCGAATTGCAGATGACGGACAATGGCGTTTTCCAGAAGTAGATTCGGTGCCAAAAAGATTTGAAAAGTGTGTACTTTACTTTGAAGACGAATATTTTTATTGGCACCCAGGTTTTAATCCTGTTTCAATTTCAAAAGCACTTTGGAACAATATAAGCGGCAAACCAAGACGAGGTGGAAGCACAATCTCTCAGCAAGTCATCAGGCTTTCGAGAGAAAATAAAAATAGAACGTATTTTGAAAAGCTGATTGAAATCTTTCAAGCCACACGATTAGAGGCTGGATACAGCAAAAAATCTATTCTCAATCTTTACGCATCGTATGCTCCTTTTGGCGGAAATGTTGTTGGGCTAGAAACGGCATCTTGGCGGTATTTCGGGATTCCTGCTAACGAGCTTAGCTGGGGACAATCTGCTGCGTTGGCGGTTTTACCAAATGCTCCATCGCTTATCTTTCCTGGAAAAAACGAAGCTATATTAAAACAAAAAAGAGACGCTCTTTTATTAAAACTCTATCAAAAAAAAGAGATTGATAAAACCACGTATGAATTGGCTTTGGATGAAAACCTACCAGGAAAACCTCAGCTCCTACCCGATTACACGCCTCATCTAACAGAGAAAGTACGTAAAGAGCATCGAGGCAAACGAGTTAAAACCACCCTCGATTTTTCACTTCAGAATAAAATAAATCATATAGCAAAAGACCATCATTACATTTTAGCACAAAATCAAATTCACAATTTGGCAATTTTAGTGATGGATGTAAATACGCGAGAAATTCTCGCATACGTAGGAAATTCACCCACAACAACGGATCACAATAACTTTGTAGATATCATTGACAAACCAAGAAATACAGGAAGTATTTTAAAACCCTTTCTTTTCGTTTCGATGTTGCATTCAGGAGAGATTCTTCCAAATACTTTAGTAGCGGATACTCCCACCTCGGTTAATGGTTATACTCCAGAAAACTTCGACAAAAAATTTAATGGTGCTGTTTCTGCAAGTGTTGCATTGTCAAGATCGTTGAATATTCCTGCTGTACGAATGTTACGCGAATTTGGATTTCATAGATTTTACAATATTCTTAAAAAAACGAATCAAAAATCTATTAATAAACCCGCTGACTACTACGGTTTAGCTATGATTCTTGGAGGAGGTGAAAGCAGTTTATGGGATATTACTAAGGCTTATGCAGGAATGGCTTCCACACTAAATTTCTTTAATGCTTCATCTAGTGAATACCATGAAAATGAATATACAGAACCCACATATCTAAAAAATCAGAAAGAGAATCCCTTTGGAAAAGTTCAGCAAGAACCACCCGTTTGGAATGTAGGAGCTATTTACAAAACGTTTGACGCTATGCAAAAAGTGAATAGACCTAGCGGTGAAGAAAACTGGGAGTTTTTTACTAGCAGCCAACCTATAGCATGGAAAACGGGAACTAGCCATGGATTTAAGGACTCTTGGGCTGTTGGTGTTACTCCAAAATACGCAATTGGTGTTTGGGCTGGAAATGCATCGGGTGAAGGACGCCCAGGACTCACAGGAATTCAAGCTGCTTCCCCTATTTTATTCGATGTATTAAATGTTCTCCCTAAAAGTGGTTGGTTTGACATTCCTTATGACGAATTAGTAGAAGTTGAAATATGCTCGAGCAGCGGCCATTTAGCTGGAGTTTTCTGTGATAAAACAAACAAAGAGTGGGTCCCGATACTCGGAACACGAACAAAAGCATGTCCATATCATCAAACCGTATTCCTAGATAATTCTGAAAACTATCGTGTAAACTCATCCTGCTACGAACTTTCAGAAATGAAACAAAAAACCTGGTTTGTTCTTCCGCCAGTTATGGAATATTATTACGCTTCAACTCATCCAGAGTACAAACCACTTCCTCCATTTGCATCAGATTGTTTGCAGGAAGGAGAAAATGTAATGGCTTTTATTTATCCCAAGAAGAACGAGACAGTATTACTCCCGAAAAATTTTGATGAAAACATAAACGACGTGATCTTTAAAATAGCTCATCGCTCGCCCGATACAACAGTATATTGGTATTTAGATTCGGAATATGTTGGTAGCACACAAACTTTTCACGAATTGGCTATCACTCCTAAACCAGGAAACTATATTTTAACAGTAGTTGATAGTGAAGGAAACACCTTGAAGGAAAACATTAAAATTGAAAGATTATAATGGCGTAAACAAGTTAATAAAACAATAGGGCACACTAAATTGTAGTATGCCCTATTGGTAGCTGTATAAAATCTGTTTTACGATTTACTGCTTCACAAAACGAACTGTAGTTGTTTGTGAGTTTGAACTCAATTTCACTAAATAAGTTCCCGATGCGAATGATGAAACATCGATTTGTGCTGTTTTTTGTATTTCAGCACCATATACTTTCTTTCCTAACATATCAATGATTTCTAATTCATATGTAGATGAAGAAGTATCGTTCAAGTCAATTACTAATTGATTTCGAGTTGGGATTGGGTAAAGACGAAAGCCTGAAAATTGTTGATCTTGAATTCCAACAACCTCATCATTAAGAAATCTTGCAACAACCATTTCTGATCCACCTCCACCATAAGAGTAGCCTGCTAAAATTATTTTCTCATCGGCTTGAAGCGCAATTGCATTTCCATAATCTTCACGATCGTTTAAATCAAAACTCACCATTCCGTTATCATTAAATGTAGTGTCGAGCAAACCATCTGTGGTGAATCTTACCATCGCCATATTGTAGGTTGTTTGTTGAATAGTGTAGCCTGCCAAAATTGGTTTATCATCTGCTTGTAACACCATTCCATTACTATAATTAGAACCATCCACAATACGAGCTGTAGCCACTCCATTGGTTCCATAAGAAGTGTCAAAACTTCCATCTGTATTTAGTCTTGCCACAAATAGGTCATGCTTTTGCTGTGAGTTTGCAATCCATTTATGACCTCCAACTAGAATTTTACCATCGCTTTGAATAGCAACTGCTTCGTGAAATCATTCCATTCTCCTACGTTGAAAATTACTCTTCCGTCAATTCCGAAGGAGTTGTCAATAATGCCATCAACATTAAATCTTGCTGCAGCAACTTGAAACCTATTTAAACTATTTAATGCAAATCCTGAAACCACAATTTTACCATCATCTTGAATTACTACATCACTTGCATAGCTTGTTACGCCATCAAAAGGAACTACCTTCCATCCATTATCACCAAAAGTAGTGTCTAAACTTCCATCTGCATTAAACTTTGCTACTGCAAAATTATCGTCTCTATATCCAACCATCAATATTTTTCCATCATCCAATAACGCAATTGCTTCTGAAGCTTCTGATTCGGGTGTAGAAAGTCGTGAAACACCATTATCTCCAAAAGTACTATCGAAGCTTCCATCCTCGTTGAGTCTAACAAGCGCGAAGTCGCCTGACACATCATTCCAAGTACGACCTCCCAAAAGGATTTTACCATCAGGTTGCTGTACTACATCCATAACAAAAGATTTCAAAGAACCAACGTTAAAACGGAGGGTGCCCTCATTTCCAAAGGAAGAATCTAATGTTCCATCTTCAATATACCTCGCAACAGCCATATGATATGTGGATGGGGTTCCAGCATTTCCTGCAAATAAAATTTTTCCGTCAAGTTGCACTGTGGTTGTTTCTGCGACATTATAGTTTGAATGGACAGCCGTTGTAACTGCGCCATCTGTTCCAAACGTTGTGTCAATAGTGCCCGACTGGGCAAAGGCCACCATAGAGGAAGCCAAAAAGCAAAAAAGAGTAGGTTTGTCTCATTAATATAATGTTTAAAATTCCTCTCAAAACTATCAATTTCTAGTTCCTTTTTAGCATTTACCCATCAATATTATTCCTTCTGATCTATAGTATTTAAAAAAGTATGTGAATAGAGCTTTATGCCATCTACAGAAACCTTAAAAAAGTTTTAACAGGCATTTAGCAATAATTTGGTTCTGTTTTTACCGAACCAGTTATATCTTTGCGCCCTTATTATTTATTTTGGCGTGAAAAAAGAAGAAGACATAATAGAAAAAATGGGGGTTCATATTGAAACTAGAGAACAACTAGCCCCTTTGGCAGCGCGTATTATTGCCACTCTTGTTCTCAAAGGAAGGAAGGGAGAGACTTTTGAAAACTTGGTTTGCGAACTCAATGCAAGTAAAAGCACAATTTTCACACACCTTACAACGCTTCAAGCTTCTAATAGGATAACTTATTATACGAAGCCTGGTGATCGTAAAAAATACTTTATTCTAAGTCCGAATGCTTGGGTACAATCAATGGATGAAATGATAAAAAATTGGAATGAAGAACGCGACATACACCTAGAGATTGTCAATTACAAAAAAGATATAAACAAATCATTACCTGAAGATTCTGACGAGGTTTTTGATTTAAATTTTCATTATGAGTATTTAAATTATTTAGAACAAGCTACTGTTCTAATGCAAAACCTTCGTAAGAAATTAATTGAGAACCACAAAAACGAATAATTAAATCAACTATGAAAAAAATAAAATTTATTCACACTCTCCCTGTGGCCTTGGGGGTTTTTCTAATATTTTCATCCTGTGGTGAAAAACAAGATCAGCAACGAACACCACAGGCTTTACCGTTTCCTGTAGTTACTGTGCCATCACAAACAGTTACTGCATACGCCACTTACCCAACTAGTTTAGAAGGTATCATCAACAGTGAAGTTCGCGCAAAAACTTCAGGATATATTACAGACGTATTAGTTGACGAAGGGCAAAAAGTAAGAAAAGGGCAAACTCTTTTTAGATTAGAGACTCAATCTCTAAGCCAAGATGCTGCGGCAGCCAAAGCAAATGTGAATGCAGCTCAAGTTGAAGTTAATAAGCTCAAACCGTTAGTTGAAAAAAATATTATCAGTGGTGTACAGCTTGAAACTGCAAAAGCAAGATTAGCTCAAGCTCAGAGTTCATATAATTCTGTAGTTGCAAATATTGGTTACGCAACTATAAAAAGTCCTGTTGATGGTTATGTTGGAGCTATTCCTTTTAGAGAAGGAGCATTAATTAGTCCATCTTCACAAGTGCCATTGACTACTGTAGCCAACATAGACAAGATTTTTGCTTTCTTTTCTATGAATGAGAAAGACTATTTAGACTTCATCGAAAATAATGAAGGTAATACTATAGACGAGAAGATAAAAAACTTACCTAAAGTTCGTTTATTATTGGCAAATGGTAGTTTATATGACCAAGAAGGAACAATTGAAACTATCAACTCACAAGTAAACCCAACCACAGGTACAGTTTCGTTTAGAGCCGTTTTTGAAAACCCAGCTAGACTACTTTCTAGTGGATACAGCGGTAGAATACAACTTCCTAATACATACGAAAATGCAACTGTAGTGCCAGAATCATCTACATATGAAAGACAAGGAGTAACCTATGTATATAAAGTACAAGGAGACACTCTAGCAACTACAAGCGCTATAAAAGTCATAGATCGCGTAAACAATTTAATTATTGTAAAAGACGGTATCTCTCCGGGAGATAAAATAGTTGCAAAAGGAGTTGGAAAGCTAAGGGATCAAACACCTATTATAGCTCAACCAGCAGATTTTGACAGTATTGCAAAAGGAATAGAAAAAGTATTCAAATAAGAAAACTATGATCAAAAAGTTTATTGAACGACCGGTTTTATCGAGTGTCGTTTCCATCATCATATTAATATTGGGAGTTTTAGGGATTGCAACACTTCCTACCACCCAATACCCAGAAATTGCTCCGCCAACGGTACAGGTTTCTGCCAACTATCCTGGCGCTAACGCTGCAACTGTGCTTGAGAGTGTTATTGTTCCAATTGAAGAGCAAATTAACGGTGTAGAAGGGATGACATACATTACTTCTACTGCAAGTAACAACGGTAGTGCTAGTATTAACGTGTTTTTCGATCAGGATGTAGATCCAGATATCGCTGCGGTAAACGTGCAAAACCGTGTAGCCCGAGCAAGTGCTTTACTTCCATCAGAGGTAACTCAATCGGGAGTAATTACTCAAAAACAACAAACAAGTGCATTGATGTTCCTAACAGTATATTCTGAAAATGAAGACTACGACGGAACATACATCCAAAACTACCTAAACATTAACGTCCTTCCAGAAATGAAAAGGATTAATGGGGTTGGTGGTGTAAACGTATTTGGAAGTAAAGACTACGCAATGCGTATTTGGTTAAAACCAGAAAAATTAGCCGCTTATAATCTAGAACCTTCAGATATTACTGCTGCAATACGCGAGCAAAGTAGAGAGGCCGCAGCCGGTTCTTTAGGTCAGAACAATGCTGAGTCGTTCGAATATGTACTAAACTATAGCGGTAGATATAAAGAAGCTTCACAGTATGAAGAGATTGTAATCAAGTCTCTTGGAAACGGAAAATTCCTTACGCTTAAAGACGTTGCCGATATTGAGTTAGATGCTCAAAACTATGGCTCAGTTTCATTTACCAACGGAAACCCAGGTGTGAGTATGGCTGTTTACCAAACTGCTGGATCGAATGCTCAGGAAATTATTCGTACCGTTCACGAGAAAATTGAGGAAATGGAAAAGCAATTCCCAAAAGGAATGCACTACAGTGTAAACTTTGACTCTAACGAGTTCTTAGAAGCCTCAATTAGCAAAGTAATTACAACACTTATTGAAGCTTTCTTATTAGTATTCTTAGTAGTGTTTATTTTCCTACAAGATTTCCGTTCAACATTGATTCCGGCTATTGCTGTACCGGTTTCAATTATTGGAACCTTCTTCTTCTTAAACCTATTTGGATATTCTATTAACCTTCTAACATTGTTCGCTCTTGTTTTGGCAATTGGGATTGTGGTGGATGATGCCATTGTGGTGGTGGAAGCTGTGCATGCTAAACTTGAAGAAGGTGCTGAGTCTGCTTTAAAAGCAACTCACTCAGCGATGGATGAAATTACAGGAGCTATTATCTCTATTACATTAGTGATGGCTGCAGTATTTATTCCTGTAACGTTCATTACAGGTCCTACCGGAGTTTTCTATGAACAATTTGGTGTTACGCTTATTGTGGCAATTGCCATTTCAGCAGTAAACGCGCTTACTTTAAGTCCTGCACTATGTGCTATTTTCCTTAAATCTCATGATGAAGAGGTTAAAAAGAAAAACTTCTTAGGTCGTTTCTTTAGTAAATTCAACACGGCATTTAATGTTACTACAGACAAATATGTGCGATCTCTAGGATTTTTATATAGACATAAATGGATTAGCGCAGTCTTTTTAATTGCATGTACCGTAGGAATTGTATGGGCTTCTAATACAACTCCAACAGGATTTGTTCCCGACGAGGATAGAGGACTTATTTTTGCGAACATTGAACTTCCAGCAGGTGCTTCATTAGATAGAACCGTTGGTGTTACAAGTGAATTACAAGCAAAAATTAAAGACATTCCAGGAATTAGAGATATCTCATTGGTAAATGGATTTAGTATTATTAGTGGTTCAGGAAGTAACTACGGAATTGGATTTATCAAGCTTGACGACTGGTCTGAAAGAGAAGAAGACGAAAAGTCTGTTGAAGCTATTACAGGTAAACTTTTTGGAGTAGCAGCTACAATTCCTGATGCTAAAATTTTATTCTTCCAGCCTCCGAGCGTTCCAGGTTTCGGTGTGTCTTCTGGATTTGAATTAAAAGTTTTAGATAGAATGGGTGGTAGTTTTAGCGATTTGAATGACGCCACACAAAACTATCTGCGAGAGTTAATGCAGAGACCCGAAATTATGTATGCTCAGTCATCATTCAACACTGATTACCCTCAATATGAAATTGATGTAGACATTGCAAAAACAAAGGAAGCAGGAATAAGCGTAAGTTCTATTCTAACAACACTTCAAGGGTATATAGGAAGTATCTATGCTGCCGATTTCTCTAGATATGGAAAACAGTATCGAGTATTCATTCAAGCATTGCCTGAAGACAGAGCAAATGTTGAAAGTTTAAATCAAATTTTTGTTCGAAACTCAAAAGGTGAAATGGCTCCAATAACCGAGTTCATTAGCTTAGAAAGAGTTTACGGACCACAATCTGTAACTCGATTTAACCTATTTAACTCTGCGAGTGTAAATGGTGCAGCAGCGCCAGGATATTCGTCTGGAGATGCTATTAGAGCTGTTCAAGAAGTGGGTGAAAACTTACCTCAAGAATACGGCATCGCATTCTCAGGACTTACTCGTGAGGAGATCTCAGCAGGTAGTCAAACCACTTTTATTTTCATCTTGGTTTTACTATTTGTTTACTTCATTCTTGCAGCACAGTACGAAAGTTTCTTAATTCCTTTCTCAGTAATACTTTCAGTACCTGTAGGAGTTTTTGGAGCTTATATTGTCACAAAATTATCAGGCTTAGAGAACAACGTGTACTTCCAGATTGCACTCATAATGCTTATTGGTTTATTGGCGAAAAACGCAATTCTTATTGTTGAATTTGCGCTTCAAAGACGACGAACTGGATTGTCCCGTATGCAATCGGCTTTCGATGGTGCAAAAGCACGACTTCGTCCAATTTTAATGACCTCGTTCGCGTTTATTGTTGGACTATTGCCACTAGTATTTGCTACAGGAATTGGTGCACGAGGAAACAATGCTATTGGAACAGGTGCAGTTGGAGGATTATTAATAGGTACAATTTTCGGAGTATTCGTAATCCCAATTCTGTACATCTTCTTCCAATGGATTCAAGATAAAATGAACAAAGTGCCAGACACTTTTGTTAAAGAAGTTCAAGATGAAAATTAAAAGAAATCAGTTTATGAAATTTATAAAAGGAATTGCTCTAACCTTGGTATTCTTGTCGCTTCAATCTTGTTTTGTAGCCAAAGATTATACGAGACCTACAGTGGTCGAAGAGGACCAAAGATTCCGTACAGACCAGTTGCCACAGGACAGTTTAACGATGGCAACAATGTCTTGGAAAGAGATATTTAAAGACCCTATTCTTCAAGATTATATTGAAGAAGGACTTCAGAATAATATGGATATCCGTATTGCATTAAAGCAAATCGATATCGCTCAAGCCTATTTAAAACAAGGTAAAGCAGGATATTTACCGGCTTTAAACCTAAATGCATCTGCCGTTCATCAGCAGTTTTCAGACAACGGTCAATTTGGTGGTCAAGCATCATCAGCAAATCAATTTGAAGTTGCAGGTGGATTATCTTGGGAAGCTGATATCTGGGGAAAGATTAGAAGTAATAAACGTGCTTCCGAAGCAACATATCTTCAATCTGTAGCTGCGCATCAAGCTGTTAAAAGTAGATTAGTAGCGAATATCGCATCGGTATATTATCAGTTATTAGCTTTAGACGACCAAATTCGAGTTACTGAAGAAACTATCGAAACACGAACAAGAGGATTAGAAACCACCATTGCTTTAAAGGATGCTGGTAGCGTAACCGAGGTTGGTGTTAAACAAACCGAGGCACAACTATTAACAGCCCAAGCGATTTTGGTAGATTTAAAAACGCAGGTACGCATGATGGAAAATACCCTTTCTATCCTTTTAGGAAGTGCCCCTCGTGAAATCAACCGCAGTACTCTTGAGTCTCAAGTGATCGATATTCCTATCGAGACTGGATTACCTACTCAGCTATTGAGTAACAGACCCGACGTTATGGCTGCCGAATATGGATTAGTAAATGCTTTTGAACTTACTAACGTTTCGCGAAGTAGTTTTTATCCATCGCTTACATTAAGTGCAAATGGCGGACTTCAAAGTTTAGAGTTGGATCAGTTATTTAATGTAAACTCATTGTTTGCAACCGTTGTTGGTGGATTAACACAACCTATTTTCAATAACAGAAGAATTAAAACTCAACATGAAGTTTCGCAAGCAAGACAGGATCAAGCGTTGTTACAATTCAAATATGCGTTATTAAATGCAGGAAGAGAAGTGTCTGACGCTATGTATTCACTAAAAGCTGCCGACGAAAAAATAGACATTAAAAAACAGGAAAGTGATGCTCTAAACTTAGCAACCGAATATTCCGAAGAACTACTAAATAATGGTTTAGCCACTTATATTGAAGTATTATCGGCTCAAGAACGAGCCCTTGCTTCCAACCTAGATATAATATCGGCAAAAAACAGCCGTTTACAAGCTATTATAAATCTATACGAAGCCCTTGGTGGCGGATGGAGATAAAAATTTTGTTTGATTAATTAGTTGATTAGTTTACTGCCCTGTTCATTTATGTCAGGGCAGTTTTTATTTATAAAGCAATTAAGCCTTAAGAAATTCAATCTCTATAAAATAGAAATAGTTTATCATTTTATATTTCACTCTTGGCAAAGAATCCTATAACTTTGAGGTACTGCTAAAAAATTTGCATTTTATGGAAATAGAAATTTGTGCCAATAGTTTCACTAGTGCCAAAGCAGCTCAAAATGCAGGAGCAGACCGCATTATGCTTTGTTCCGAGCTTTCAGTTGGCGGCCTCACTCCTTCTCTTGGCTTGATAGAAAAAGTTATTATTGAATTAGATATACCAGTTCACATTTTAATAAGGCCAAGAAGTGGGAACTTTACGTATTCCGATGAAGATTTTGACGTAATGCTAAGAGACATTGCTTTTTGTGGCGAAATAGGTTGCGCCGGAATCATAAGTGGCGCTTTAGATCATCATCACGAAATTGATGTTAAACGCACCAAGCAACTTATCAATGCTTCTCAAGGAATGGATTTTACTTTTCACAGAGCTTTTGATTGGGCAGAAAACCCCTTAGATGAAATACATAAATTAGTAGATTTAAAGGTTACAAGATTACTTTCTTCAGGGCTACAGCCCACTGCATTTGAAGGAATTTCATTTCTAAAAGAATTGAAAGAAGCTTCAGATAGCAAGATTGAAATTATGCCTGCAGGTGGTATTACCATACAAAATGCAGTAGCTTTTAAAGAGGCAGGGTTTAGAACGATTCATCTTTCAGCAACAACAAAAAAGCAAACTCTTTATAAAAAACCAAAGGTGTCTATGCATAGTCCTTCGTTTTTTGACGACGGCGTTGTAGCTACTTCAGATGAAGAAACCATCAAAGAGATTGTCACTCTTTTATCGTAATATCTTTCGGAAACAAGCTGTTTTCAACTTATTCTTGTAGTTTAACTCTTTCAGAAACACTGCTAAAAGAGTATCTAATTCGTTATTATTATATTTAAGGAAATATTTTTTCCGTCACTATGGACAACCAGAACAAGCTTATTTCTAAAAAGAAACCTACTTATCCTATCACCGATGCACTTTTTAAATATCTAAGACGTCATGGTCGGACAATTAAGATTCCTATTTTTTATGATGATTTACTACGCTTTCAGGGATCTGTTTCGGTTTACGACAAAAACGGAAAAGACACACTTTGGGTTAGTGTTTACTATTCAGAGTTTGAAACCGAAGAAATCCATCATAGCTTAAAAAAAATGTATTCGGTATTACATTCTGATGGTTCAGAATCTATTCTACCTTATTTGAATATCGATAGTATTGATTTTTGCACTTTTGGAAATTCTAAACCCTTCAGAATAAAAGTTCGGAATATCTTAAATGATAATTATCTCTACCTCTACATTAAAAAAGCAGATGCTTCAAGAATTTACGGATTAGAATTAGAAGATCTACTTGCTCCAAACCACATTAATTTTTTAGTTCATAAAACCACATTAATTGAAGAACATATTTCTGGAATTCCTGGCGATGATTTTATTGCAAACCACTTAGACGAATGTTCACGGAAAGATAAAGTTGAAATCGCAAAAGAGTTTGTAAAGTTTAACGAACGCTGTTTTGTGAGGCTTTTAGGAGATATGCGTTCCTACAATTACGTAATGGTTCTCACCCATGATTTTGATCGAATTCAATATCGTATTCGTGGAATCGACTTCGATCAACAAAGCTATGAAGGCAACTTAAAAGTATATAAGCCTCAGTTTTTAAAGGAAAACAATAAACTTGTTGATATGACTTTGGAGCTCCTACATCCAAGTTCTATTCAACAATATAAAAACGAAGAACGCTCTCTTTTGGCAAGACGTGCAACTAGCGAAAGAAAAAGGTTGAGAGGATTATTAAACTGCATGAAAGTAGACACTATATCACCTCCAGAAAAAGTCAACCAACTAAAAATGGGGCTTTTCGACCTCACAGGAGATGTAAATTTTAAGAAGTCTGTGAACATGGGTGAAGTATTGCAAACTGCATTAGAGTTTGTAATAAGGAACTACAAAAACCACAACCCATATTTAATCAGAAAAAAGCCTCGCCAATAACTCAGGTTGCTCAAATTTCATCTTTACTTTAGGCTGTCGATTATCAATTTCACGAATTAAAGACACCTAAACTACTCACATTTCCAATTATAATATAATTTCTTTAAAAATCATTCAATTTTTCACTCTCTTTCCTATCTTTATATCCAATACTCACCTCCTAAAAAAGTCTCTTTATGAAAATAAAAAAAGTTCTCGTTGCTAATCGTGGTGAAATCGCTATTAGAATTTTACGAGCCTGCACCGAAATAAACTTAACAACAGTAGCGATTTACACTCATGAAGATCGATACTCACAGCACCGATATAAAGCAGACGAATCCTATCAAATTGGTGAGAATAATGAGCCTCTAAAGCCTTATTTGGATGGAAAAGCCATAATTGCTTTGGCAAAATCTAAAGACATCGATGCCATACATCCTGGCTATGGTTTCCTTGCAGAAAACTCTGAATTTGCTCGCAACTGCGCCAAAAACGGAATTATTTTCATAGGACCAAATCCTGAGGTAATGGATGCTTTAGGAGACAAAATAACAGCAAAAAAAATAGCTGAAAAATGTGGAGTGCCCACAATAAAAAGCAATACCAAAAAACTTACATCATTAAAGATTGCTCTTTCTGAAGCCAAAGAAATAGGATACCCAATCATGCTTAAAGCAGCCTTTGGAGGTGGTGGAAGAGGAATGCGAATTTTGAGAAATGACGACGATTTAAAAAGTCAGTTTGAATCTGCTAGAAGTGAAGCACTAAATGCCTTTGGTGACGACACAATGTTCTTAGAAAAGTATGTTGAAGACCCTAAACATCTTGAAGTACAAATTGTAGCAGATAACCACGGAAATATTCGCCATCTATTTGAGCGTGATTGTTCGGTTCAACGACGCCATCAAAAAGTTGTTGAAATAGCTCCTTCTTTTAATGTTTCGCAAAAAGTAAAAAACTCACTATACGACTATGCTGTAAAAATTGCCACCGAAGTAAATTACAACAACGTAGGAACTGTTGAATTTCTAGTTGACAAAAAGGACAATGTGTTTTTTATAGAAGTAAATCCTAGAATCCAAGTAGAGCACACTGTTACCGAAATGGTTACTGGAATTGACCTCATTAAATCTCAAATATTTATTGCTGGAGGATATAAACTTTCAGACAAACAAATAAAGATCTACGGTCAAGATTCGCTTGCTACCTATGGATTTGCACTCCAATGTAGAATTACAACAGAAGACCCACAAAACAATTTCACTCCAGACTACGGAACCATTACAACTTACAGAAGTGCTGCCGGAATGGGTATTCGGTTAGACGCCGGAAGTATTTATCAGTCCTATAGTGTGAGCCCTTTTTTCGACTCGATGCTAGTTAAAGTATCCACACACGGTAGAACCTTGGATGGAGCAACTCGGAAAATGATAAGAGCATTAAAGGAATTCCGAATTCGAGGAGTAAAGACAAATATTCATTTTCTTCAAAATGTAATTCAACACGAAACATTTGTCGATGGTAAGGCAACGGTTAATTTTATTGCCAACACACCATCACTATTTGACATCAAGCTTTCTCAAGATCGAACCTCAAAAATCGTAAAGTTTTTAGGTGAGGTGATTGTCAATGGGAATCCCGATGTAAAGACTTTCGACAAGGATAAAACTTTCAGAACTCCTAAAATTCCAAAATTTGATCCACTTAGCCCCTATCCAAAAGGAACTAAGGATTTATTAACAGAATTAGGCCCAGAAAAATTCTGTGCATGGCTAAAAGACGAAAAGAAAATCCATTATACCGATACGACCTTTAGAGACGCACACCAGTCTTTATTAGCAACCCGAATGCGATCCTATGATATGCTCGAGGTTGCTGAAAGTTTTGCTAAAAACCACCCTAACACTTTCAGTATTGAAATGTGGGGCGGTGCAACATTCGACGTTTGCCTTAGGTTTCTAAACGAAAGCCCTTGGACTCGACTTTGCGAGTTAAGACAAAGAATTCCAAATATTTTATTCCAAATGCTACTTAGAGGATCGAATGCAGTTGGCTATAAAGCCTATCCCGACAACCTCATTGAAAAGTTTATAGAGAAGTCTTGGGAAAATGGAATCGATATTTTCAGAATTTTCGACTCATTAAACTGGGTGAAAGCAATGGAGCCTAGCATCAATTACGTCCGAAATAAAACTGGAGGAATTGCAGAAGCTGCAATAAGCTATACAGGTGACATTTTAGATCCAAAGGAAACTAAATATACGCTAAAGTACTACACACAGCTTGCTAAAGATCTTGAAAATGCAGGCGCCCATATTATATCTATTAAGGACATGGCTGGGCTACTAAAACCTTATGCCGCAAGCGAATTAGTAACGGCCTTAAAGGATACATTAAATATTCCTGTTCACCTCCACACCCACGACACATCTTCAATCCAATCGGCTACTTATTTGAAAGCCATTGAAGCCGGTGTAGATGTTGTAGACGTTGCCATTAGTGGAATGTCTGGATTAACTTCTCAACCAAGTTTCAACTCTATTGTTGAAATGATGAGAAACCAAGAAAGAGAACATAAATTCGATATTTCTAAACTAAATGAGTTTTCAAACTATTGGGAAGACGTGCGTGAAAAATACTATCCTTTTGAATCAGGATTAAAAGCAGGAACAGCAGAAGTATACCAGCATGAAATTCCAGGAGGACAATATTCTAACCTTCGCCCACAATCTGAAGCTTTAGGCCTTGGAGACCGTTTTTACGAAGTAAAGAAAACCTATGCACAAGTAAACGAAATGTTTGGGAATTTAATAAAAGTTACCCCTAGCTCTAAAGTTGTTGGAGATATGGCCATTTTTATGGTGACTAACAATCTTCAACCAGAAGACGTAATGCAGCGCGGCGACACATTGTCATTTCCAGAATCTGTTATCAATTTTTTCAAAGGAGATTTAGGACAGCCAATAGGCGGGTTTCCGAAAAAACTTCAAAAAATAATTCTTAAAAACACTACACCTTATACCGACAGACCAAACGCTCATTTAGAACCCATTGATTTTGAAACCGATTTCAAAGAGTTCTCAAAGAAGTTTCAGAAAGGATTTTCAAGACCTATAGAGTTTGAAGATTTTCTGTCATACATTCTATATCCAAGGGTTTTTGAAGATGCACATGAAAAATACAAACTGTATGGAAACACAGCTATTCTCTCTACAGAAAATTTCTTCTACGGAATGAAGCTTCAAGAAGAAGCAACCATAGAGTTAGAGCCAGGAAAATCTATTTTAGTAAAACTACTATCTGTTGGAATTCCGAATGAAGATGGAAAAAGAATTGTATTCTTTTCAGTAAATGGAGAAAATAGATTCGTAGAGATTCAGGATAAATCCATTCAAGTTAAAAAAGAAGTTCATGTTAAAGCAGATGAACAAGATGCCAAGCAATATGGAGCGCCACTACAAGGAAGCTTATATAAAGTGTTGGTGAAAAAGGGTCAGAAAGTTAAGAAGAACGACCACTTATTCATTATTGAAGCCATGAAAATGGAAACAACCATTACAGCAATAACAGAAGGCGTAGTAAAATCCGTATCCCTGAAACCAGGAACAATGGTAATGAAAGGAGATTTAATTTTGACCCTAGAATAAGGTTAAAAAAACGAACTCAAAATAAGCGGTATAGATTCTATTTACCTTCGATAAAGAGGTGATATATTCAGACCAATTCTAGTATTAGTTAACAAGTATTGTAAGGATTGGTCTTGAATATTTTTAAATTTTGAAATCTGAAATATTTAGTGCCTCAAAATATTTCACTCCACCGCGTTGTTATTCAAATAAATAATACTACATTTGCACCCCTCTAAGACAAAATCTGATTTTGTTTTTGGGTGAGAAAACAATGATTTATTAACAATTGACAAAAAACTAATGGATACATTAAGTTACAAAACAGTGTCTGCTAACAAAAACACCGTTGTAAAAGAATGGTTGATAGTGGATGCGGACGGCCAGGCATTGGGTCGTCTTGCAAGCGAAGTTGCTATTTTGCTTCGCGGCAAACACAAGCCAAGCTTCACCCCTCACGTAGATTGTGGTGATAACGTAATTATTATTAACGCTGAAAAGGTAAGCCTTTCTGGAAACAAGTGGGACGACAAGACATACATTCGTCACACGGGGTATCCTGGTGGACAACGTAGTTTAACTGCTACTGAGTTACACAAGAAAAACCCAACTAGAATTGTTGAAAAAGCGGTAAAAGGGATGCTACCAAAAAACAAATTGGGAGCTGATTTGTTCAGAAACCTAAAAGTGTACGCAGATGCGAATCACGGACAGGAAGCACAAAAACCTCGAACTATTAACCTTAACAACAGCAAATAATGGAGACAATTCACAAAATAGGAAGAAGAAAAACCGCTGTTGCAAGAGTTTACCTGAAACAAGGAGAAGGTAAAATCACTATCAACAAGCGTGAATTTGAAAACTATTTCCCAACAGGAACATTACAATATAAAGTAAAACAACCTCTAACACTTACTGACAACGAAAAGAATTTCGACATCACAGTAAATGTTTTTGGAGGAGGAATCACTGGACAAGCAGAAGCTATTCGTCTTGCTATTTCTAGAGCAATGTGTGATCTAAATGATGAAAACCGAGGCATTCTTAAGCCAGAAGGTTTACTAACAAGAGATCCAAGAATGGTAGAGCGTAAGAAATACGGACAGAAGAAAGCTCGTAAGAAATTCCAGTTCTCTAAACGTTAATACTTCGACTCCGCTCAGCAACCTTGGTTCTGGGTGTTGGTTGAAAAAAATAATACCCAACTTGATTGGGTATCTCTTCGGGATACCCAATTCAAGTTATTAAGTTCATATTTATTATTCATTAAAAAAAGCTGTTATCTACACGCATAGTCGAGGTAGAAGTTAGTTTAGCATCTAAACCAAATTCGAATAAACGAAACAGGTTGCTATCCTTTCACAGAACGTAAACTAAAACAAAAAATGGCAAAAAAACCAGAAGTAAAAGACTTACTTGATGCAGGTGTACACTTTGGTCACTTGACACGCAAATGGAATCCAAACATGGCTCCTTACATCTACATGGAGCGTAACGGAATCCACATTATCAACCTATACAAAACTGCTGCAAAAATCGAAGAAGCTTGTGAAGCTCTTAGAAAAATCGCAGCTAGTGGGCGCAAAATTCTTTTTGTAGCTACCAAAAAACAAGCTAAAGACATTGTTGCTGAAAAAGCTAAAGCAGCCAACATGCCATACATTACTGAAAGATGGCCCGGAGGAATGCTAACAAACTTTGTTACTATTCGTAAAGCTGTTAAGAAAATGGCTTCTATCGATAGAATGAAGCAAGATGGAACTTTCAACACACTTTCTAAAAAAGAAAGATTAGCTGTAGATCGTCTTCGTGCAAAACTAGAAAAGAACTTAGGTTCTATTTCAGACATGAGCCGTCTTCCAGCAGCTCTATTTATTGTTGACACAACACGCGAGCACATTGCTGTTGCAGAAGCTTTAAAATTGAACATTCCAATCTTTGCTATGGTGGACACTAACTGTGACCCACGTATCATTGATTATGTAATTCCTTCAAACGACGACGCTTCAAAATCTATTGAAAGCATTATGTCATTCGTTTCTGAAGCTATCATCGAAGGTCTTTCTGAAAGAAAATCAGGAAAAGACAACGACGAGAGTGACGAAAAAGGAATGGCTAAAAAAGCCAAAGCTCCAAAAGCAAAAAAAGAAGCTAAAAAAGAAGAGGAGTAATAAATGCACACTGCATTAAAATCCAAAATATAAATTTGATAGAGACGCTCCACTTTGCGTCTCTATCACCATTTACCCAACAAAATATAATCAAATGGCAAAAATAACTGCAGCAGAAGTAAATAAATTAAGACAAGCCACCGGTGCAGGCATGATGGACTGTAAGAAGGCATTGGTTGAGGCAGAAGGAAACATGGACGAAGCAATTGCAATCCTTAGAAAACAAGGACAAAAAATTGCTGAAAAAAGAGCTGACCGCGATTCAAGTGAAGGAGTTGCTGTTGCTTTAGTAAATGAAGACAACACAAGAGGTGTTGCTATTTCATTAAACTGTGAAACAGACTTCGTAGCCAAAAACGAATCTTACGTTGAAATGGCAAATAAATTTGCTGAAATCGCACTAAACTCATCTTCTAAAGAAGAGTTTATGGCAGCAGATTATGGTGGTATTACTGTTCAAGAAAAACTAATCGAGCAAACAGGTGTAATTGGTGAGAAAATTGAAATCGGTGGTTTCGAAATTCTTGAAGCTCCTTTTGTAGGCTTCTACGTTCACGGAAACAAAATTGCTGCTTTAACTGGACTTTCTAAGAAAATTGAAAAAGCAGAAGAATTAGCAAAAGACGTTTCAATGCAAGTAGCATCTATGGGCGCAACAACTCTTTCTTATAAAGATTTTGACCCAGAATACATCGTGTCTGAAACAGTAGCTCGTATTGCTGAGATTGAAAAGAAAAACATTGAGTTAGGCCGTATGGGAAAAACTCCTAAAAACGTTCCTCAATTTATTTCTAAAGCTCAATTAACTCCAGAAGTATTAGCTAAAGCTGAAGAAGATGCAAAAGCAGAATTGAAAGCTGAAGGTAAACCAGAACAAATCTGGGACAGAATTATTCCAGGAAAAATGGAGCGTTTCATCAGTGATAACACTACTCTTGACCAAGAAAAAGCGCTACTTGACCAAAACTTTATCAAAGACGAAAAGAAAAGCGTTGACGAATATGTAAAAACATTCGGTAACGTTGAAATCGTTGGATTTAAGAGAGTTTCTTTAGCATAAGCTTAAGACATTTAATATACCAAAAGGGGCTGAAATCAATCAGCCCCTTTTTTTATGACATATAACTAACACCCTTCAATAAGCATCAGAAATGTAAACTGTAAGATTATTCATAAAAAACTTACTTTTTCAAATACTTCCACTGCATCGAATTTTTTCTTTATTTTTGCGCACAGCAAACCCAAAATATGCAATACAAAAGAATTCTTTTAAAACTTTCAGGTGAGGCCTTAATGGGCGAACGCCAATACGGAATTGACCCAAATCGCCTTAAAGAATACGCCCAAGAAATTAAGCAAATTGTTGACAAAGGCGTAGAAGTAGCCATCGTTATCGGTGGAGGTAACATCTTTAGAGGTCTATCTGGAGCTAGCGCTGGGATGGATCGTGTGCAAGGAGATCACATGGGTATGTTAGCTACTGTCATCAACGGTTTAGCCTTGCAAAGTGCTTTAGAAAATGAAGACATCCCTACTCGCCTTCAAAGTGCAATTAACATTAACGAAGTTGCAGAACCATTTATCCGCAGAAAAGCTATGCGCCATCTTGAAAAAGGCAGAGTAGTTATTTTTGGTGGCGGAACTGGAAATCCTTATTTTACAACTGATTCTGCCGCTGTTTTACGAGCAATCGAAATAAAAGCAGACGTTATTCTAAAAGGAACACGCGTAGATGGAATTTACACGAGCGATCCTGAAAAAGATGAGCTTGCCCAAAAATTCGATTTTATTTCTTTTGAAGATGTTCTTCAAAAAGGATTAAAAGTGATGGACACTACCGCTTTCACCTTAAGTCAAGAAAATGAATTGCCAATTATTGTTTTTGACATGAACACAAAAGGAAATCTAATGAAAGTAGTTTCAGGTGAAAAAATTGGAACTAAAGTGAATTTGTAGTAGATAAAACGAATCATAATATTATGGAAGAAGAAATAGATTTTATTATTGATGGTACCCGTGAAGCGATGGCAGGTGCTATCAAGCATTTAGAAAAAGTACTAGTAAATATTCGTGCTGGAAAAGCCACTCCTTCAATGGTGGGAAGTGTTATGGTTGACTATTACGGAAATCAAACACCTTTGACTCAAGTAGCGAATATCAATACTCCCGATGGTATGACTATTAGCATTCAACCATGGGAAAAAGCTATGATTCCAGAAATAGAACGAGGAATTCACCTTGCCAATCTTGGGTTTAACCCAATGAACAATGGTGAAAGTGTAATCATCAACGTTCCTCCTTTAACTGAAGAGCGCAGGAAAGATTTAGCCAAACAAGCAAAAGCTGCTGGTGAAGAGGCAAAAATTGGAGTTCGAAATGATCGAAAAAATGCAAATAACGAACTGAAAGGTTTAGATATCTCTGAAGATCTTAAAAAGAGCCTAGAAGATACCATTCAGGAAATGACAGACGAGCACATTAAAAAAATTGATGAAATCCTTGTTACAAAGGAAAAAGAGATAATGACAGTATAAAATCAACATTACATAAAACAAATCTTAATAAAGCGGCTTAATGCCGCTTTATTTTTTACTTTTATTCGCCGCAATCAAAAATTCGTATGCGAAAATTATTATTTTTCTTTTTCTTCGTTTTCGGATTATTGGCCTTTGGCCAAACCCCTGCAATAGAAACCGTTGAAGACACTTTGTCTACTGATAAAAAGAAAGAGCATCCACTTTCTACTGGGTATTTTCCCGTTAAGTTTTTCGACATAGATTTAAAAAGAATTATCAAATACAACCAATATGAAGGCATCCGTCCGGGTATTGGTGGAATTACAAACAGCAAACTTTCAGAAAAATTCAACTTTGGCGGATATATGGCCTATGGTTTTAAAGATAGAAATTTCAAATTCAGTCTTGGAGGTGGAGCAAGATTAAATAAAGAAAAAAACACTTGGGTTAACCTCTATTTTTTAGACGATTTAAATGAAATAGGAAAGTTCGATTTTCTAACAGATGGACGAGTCTATAATATATTTGAACCCCGTGCTATAAACACTATCCATTTCTACAAGCACAGACAGTGGTATGCAAATATCACAAGTGAACTTAATCCTAAATTACTTTCAGAAATCAGGATTTCTCACAGCAATGTTGAGAACATTGAAGACTACACTTTTATTGGCCGTGGTGAATCCTTTACTCAATACCAACTTGCAGAAGCAACACTTTCTATTCGATATAGCCCTTGGACCAAGTTTATGACAAATGAGGACGGAACTATAGAATACTTCGATGGGTTTCCAAAAATTAGCGCTCAACTTAGCAAAGGTATTCAGGGTATTGCTAGTAGTGATTTTGATTACACCAAAATTGGATTGAAATTAGATTACTATATTAAGCGAACAGATCTTTCATCTACTAATATTATTTTAGAAGGTTTGCTTGCTATGGGAGACTTACCCCTTACCCATCTTTTTCATTCCTTCCCAAATCAACCTAACCGTACAGACTGGATTAGAAGATTTTCTGTAGCTGGATTACAAAGTTTCGAAACCATGTATTTTGGAGAGTTCTATTCAGACAGACTTACTATGTTTCAAGTGAAGCACAGTTTAAGACGTTTTAAGCTCACCGAAAGCTGGAAACCTGAATTGGTCCTCATTACTCGTCATGCATTGGGAGACATGAGTAATCGAGATCATCATGCAGGAATTCCATTCAATACTTTAGATAAACTTTACAGTGAATCTGGTGTAGAGTTAAATCAAATTCTGCTTGGTTTCGGACTGAGCTTTGCATATCGATATGGAGGTTATCATCTTCCAGATTTAGAAGATAATATTTCATTTAAGTTTACATTCAAAATGAAAATTAATTAAGCACACCTCTAAAACAGTGTGTTTTTGGATTGATTTGTGCACTTCTAAAATCAACGCTCTTTAGCTACCAAAACCCCTTGTATTTCTTAACTTTGCGCCGACTTTAAAAAATTGTTTTGAAAAAACTTTTCAGCATAGGATTTTGGAGCGTCGTTGCCCGTTTCATCCTACGGAACCGTACAGGTATTTTGATTGTTATTGCATTGATTACAGTGTTTTTAGCACTTCAATGGAAAAACATGCGCTTCACTTATACCGAAGCCAACCTACTTCCCGATGATCACCCTATAAATTTAGAATACACCCAATTTTTAAAGCATTTTGGTGAAGAAGGGAACCTTATCGTTATTGGTGTAAAGGATTCCACAATCTTCACTCCCGAAAAGTTCAAAGCCTGGAACAAACTCACCGAAGACTTAGGCAAATACGACGAAGTAGAACTCACCCTCTCCGTTGGTAATCTGCAGAAGTTAGTCAAGAATAAAGACAACACAGGATTTGAGTTAGTCCCTTTTATAAAAGATTCAATATTCACCAATACTAAATTGGCTGAATATAAAGATGAGCTCTTCAACAAATTGCCTTTTTACGACGGACTTATCTACAGTCCAGACAAGCAATCTATTCGTTCTGCTATTTACCTTAAAAAAGATATTGTAAACACCGCCGACAGGAAAGACTTTGTTATTGAGGATTTAATCCCTCAAATAAAAAAGTTTGAAAAAGATACAGGTGTTGAAGTCTATACTTCGGGTATGCCCTATATCCGAACGCTCAACTCTCAGAATATTATTGATGAAATCGGCCTTTTTATTGGAGCTGCACTACTTGTTACTTCATTAATATTTTTCTTCTTCTTCCGTTCTTGGCGAGCTACATTTATCTCTATGTGTACCGTAATTATAGGGGTAATGTGGTCTTTCGGGTTTTTAGGGTTGATGCAATATGAAATAACTGTACTTACAGCCCTAATTCCGCCACTAATAATCGTTATTGGAATTCCAAACTGCATATTTCTTATAAATAAGTACCAACAAGAAATTAAGTTACACGGAAACCAAGCAAAGTCTTTACAGCGCGTTATCACAAAGGTTGGAAATGCAACAATGATGACGAATCTCACTACTGCATGTGGATTCGCAACTTTCATATTAATCAAGAGTGAGCTTTTAAGAGAGTTTGGTATTGTAGCATCGATTAATATAGTTGCTATCTTCCTTTTAAGTTTAATGATTATACCTATCGTTTACAGCTATATGGCTGTTCCAAAATACAAACACTTAAAGCACCTTAACAAAAATTGGATTGGGAAGTTTGTAGATTGGATAGAACGAATGGTTCGTGAGCGTAGAATCACTATTTATATTTCAGCTGTAATTCTTCTTTGTGCAAGCATTATTGGAATTTACAACATAAAAATTTCAGGAAGTCTCATAGAAGACATGCCTAAAAACACAGAGTTTTTTAAAGATATCCGTTTCTTTGAAAAAGAATATGAAGGAATTATGCCATTAGAAATAATGGTCGACACAAAGAGAAAGAAAGGCGTTATGAGCCTTCCTACCTTAAATAGAATCGACGAGCTACAGGACTACATTAAGGAGATTCCTGAATTTGCAAATCCTCTTTCTGTAGTTGAGTTAGTTAAATATTCAAAACAAGCATTTTACAATAACAATCCCGAATATTATCAACTTCCAAATAATCAAGAACGGACATTTATTCTTTCTTATGCTAAGAGCAGTACAACCAACACCGATTTATTGAGCAGCTATGTAGATAGCACTGGTCAGTTTGCTCGTATTACTACTTTTATGAAGGATACTGATCCAGACAGATTTAAACGCATCGAAGAAGATCTTTATACTAAAATAGACAAAGTCTTCCCTGAAGAGCGCTATAATGTTTCAGTGACAGGAAAAGCCTTGGTCTTTCAAAAAGGAACACACTATCTAGTAAACAATTTAATTCTTTCACTTTCCTTAGCTATTTTACTGATTGCCACTTTCATGGCTTGGATGTTTAGAAGTTTTAAAATGATTATCATCTCTCTAATACCAAACCTTCTACCATTAATTATTACTGCAGGAGTTATGGGGTTTGTGGGAGTGCCAATTAAACCTTCCACTATTCTTGTATTTAGCATTGCCTTTGGAATTTCAGTAGATGACACAATTCATTTTTTAGCAAAATACAGACAGGAATTAGTGGCAAATAACTGGAAAATTAAAAGATCGGTCTATGCTGCTTTGCGCGAAACAACAGTTAGCATGTTTTACACATCAATAGTGTTGTTCTTTGGGTTTTCAGTATTTACTATTTCCAGTTTTGGAGGTACAGTGGCCTTAGGAGGGTTGGTTTCTATAACCTTATTGTTCGCAATGCTTTCTAACTTGCTTCTGCTCCCTACACTTTTGTTGTCATTAGAACGCAGTATTGCTAATAAAGAAACAATGCGCAAGCCGTCTATGGAAATTTTGCCCGAAGAGATACAAGACGACAACAACGACGACCAATAATCGCTTAAAAAATGTAGAGTTCACACATCCTTTGTAGGATTTGGGGGTTTTCATTTTTTTGGAATTTTATTTACAAGTATCTTTGCATCCTCAAAACTATACCGATGCAGCATAAAACTATTGATCAATTATTAAAGACGGAATCAACCCATCAAGAAGTTCTAGTAAGAGGCTGGGTACGTTCATTTAGAAGCAACCGATTTATTGCCTTAAGCGACGGGTCTACAATTAAGACTTTACAGTGTGTTGTAGATTATGAAAATTTCGACGATGATAAATTAAAAAAAGTTACAGTCGGTGCCGCTATCGAGGTTTTTGGCGCTTTAGTTGAAAGCCAAGGGAAAGGGCAATCGGTAGAAATTCAAGTATCTAAATTGAAGATTTTAGGTGAAGCACATCCAGAAGATGTGAAAAAAACCATACTTTCACCCAAAAGGCATACATTAGAAACGCTTCGCGAACAAGCGCATCTACGAATTAGAACTAATACTTTTGGAGCTATAATGCGAACCAGATCTAAACTTGCTTTCGCTGTTCATGAGTATTTCAATAAAAACGGATTCTATTATATGCATTCTCCTATAATAACAGGAAGTGATGCCGAAGGTGCAGGTGAAATGTTCCATGTATCTGCTTTCGACCCAAAAAACCCACCTTTAGACGAAAATGGAAACGTCAACTATAAAGAAGACTTTTTTGGAAAAGAAACCAACCTAACAGTTAGTGGACAGCTAGAGGCCGAAACTTATGCGATGGGCTTAGGAAAAGTATACACCTTTGGACCTACCTTTAGAGCTGAAAACTCTAATACAAGCAGACACTTAGCCGAATTCTGGATGATTGAACCAGAGATGGCTTTCTACGATTTGGATGCCAATATGGACCTCGCTGAAGACTTCATTAAGTATGTTGTAAAATATGCTTTAGAAAACTGTGCAGATGATTTAGAGTTTCTTGAAAACAGACAAATTGAAGAAGAAAAAAATAAACCACAGGCTGAGCGTAGCTCAATGAAACTCCGCGAAAAGCTTCAATTTATTATAGATAACAACTTCAAACGTGTTAGCTACACAGAAGCAATCGAAATTTTGATGCGTTCTAAACCTAACCAAAAGAAAAAGTTTAAATACTTAATCGAAGAGTGGGGTGCAGATCTTCAAAGTGAACATGAGCGATATCTAGTTGAAAAACATTTCAAAAAACCAGTTATACTTTTTGATTATCCAGCTAAAATTAAAGCGTTCTACATGCGATTGAACGATGACGGAAAAACTGTGCGCGCAATGGACGTATTATTTCCAGGAATTGGAGAAATTGTTGGAGGATCGCAGCGTGAAGAAAGATATGACGTGCTTTTAGAGAAAATGAAAGCTATGGATATTGATGAAAAAGAGTTATATTGGTATCTAGATTTACGCAAGTTTGGAACAGCAGTTCACAGTGGATTTGGTCTTGGATTCGAACGTTTAGTTCAGTTCACAACAGGAATGAGCAATATTCGCGATGTAATTCCTTATCCAAGAACTCCAGGAAATGCAGATTTTTAATAAACAAGTTAAAGGCGTGACAAGAAATTAAATGTCGAAGAATTAAATCTTCGGTTGGCGTTTTCAAAAAATCGTCATTCTTTATAACTTAATAATAAAACTGGCTGCTCTAACCATTAAAGTAGCCAGTTTTTTTAACTTTATAGAGTATTAATCAGACTATGTTAAAACAACAATTAAATCTGAAGCTATCACAGAAATTGTCTCCTCAACAAATTCAGTTGATGAAGATGATTCAGCTACCTACTCAAGCATTTGAGCAGCGAATAGCTCAAGAACTAGAGGAAAATCCTGCCTTGGAAGGAGGTAAGGATACACAGGATGAATTTGACAATGAGTTTGAAGAAAACACATTTGAGGACGACTTCGACGAAGGAAATGAAGTAATCGAAACTGAAATTAACGTAGATGATTACTTAAGTGATGACGAAGTTCCCAGCTATAAATTATCTGCAAATAATTATAGTCAGGATGACGAAGAAAGACAAATGCCTTATGCCTCTGGAACTTCTTTCAACCAGTATTTACAACAGCAATTAAACACCTATAGACTAGATGAAGAGGAAAAGCAAATTGCTAGATTCCTAGTTGGAAGTGTAGATGAAAGCGGTTACATACGAAGAGAAATCGACGATATTGTAGACGATTTAGCATTCACTCAAAATGTATATACTACCGAAGAAAAGGTAAAAGAAATATTTAAAATTGTTCACGAACTTGACCCTGCAGGAGTTGGAGCTCGCGACCTTCAAGAATGCCTTTTAATCCAATTACAACGAAAAGAACAGACTCCCGCCGTGAGTTTGGCTCTACTAATTATTGAAGAATCTTTCGATGAGTTCAGCAAAAAGCATTATAAAAGATTACTCCAAAAATTAGATATTTCTGAAGATAAACTCCGAGATGCTATTCGCGAGATTGAAGGATTAAACCCGAAACCAGGAGGTACCTATGGCGGTAATAATCGTATTGTTGAACATGTGGTTCCAGATTTCACAATCAAAATTATCGATGGAGAGTTAGATCTAACATTAAATGGACGGAACGCTCCAGAGCTTCATGTTTCAAGAGATTATACAAACATGCTCAAAGGCTATAAAGAGTCGAAAGAAAAAACCAAAGCTCAGAAAGATGCGGTAATGTTCATCAAGCAAAAGCTAGATGCTGCAAGATGGTTTATTGATGCAATAAAACAACGTCAGCAAACGCTTTTCGTTACCATGAGTACTATCATGCACTATCAAAAAGAATATTTCTTAACTGGAGATGAAAGGAAACTTAGGCCAATGATTCTAAAAGATATTGCTGACGAAATAGACATGGATATATCTACCGTATCTCGTGTTGCAAATAGCAAGTATGTAGACACACCATATGGCACTAAGTTGATTAAAGATTTTTTCAGTGAATCGATGCTCAATGATCAAGGCGAAGAAGTTTCTACAAGAGAAATCAAGAAAATATTAGAAATGACAATTGCAGAAGAGGACAAACGCAAGCCTTACACTGATGATAAACTAGCCAAAATTTTATTAGAAAAGGGCTATCCGATTGCAAGACGAACTATTGCAAAGTATAGAGAGCAGTTAGACTTGCCCGTAGCACGGCTCAGAAAGGAAATCTAATGAAGATCTTTCTAAAATTAGGATCCTATCTATTTCACCCTTTGTTGATGCCCATTATGGGCGCTTCAATATATTATTATATTACGCCTCGTTATCTAGAAAAAGAGTTAGTTACTGCCAACCTCTTTGCACTTGCAATTGTTACAGTAACAATTCCAATTGTGCTTTTTTTCCTACTTAAGAACTTAGGTCAAGTTCAATCGATATACTTAAAAAGTGTAGAGGAACGGAAATTTCCACTGATGTTGCAGTGTGTTTTATTACTCCTTATAATTAAAGTTGTTTTTAATCCCTACGACAATCCTGAATTATATTACTTCTTTATAGGAATAATATTTTCAACTTTTGCAGCCCTAATCATGGTGATTTTTAAAGTAAAAGTCAGTTTACATCAAATGGGAGTAGCTGGCGTTCTAATGTTTCTTGTAGGGTTGAGTGCTCATTTCAAAGTAAACCTTTTAGTAAGCATTAGTTTTTTCTTATTTGCTAATGGTTGGGTTGCTTCGTCTAGATTGCAGGAGAAAGCTCATACTTATATTGAGTTAGCTCTTGGATTATTGGTTGGAGCCCTACCTCAGGTAATTCTTTACAATATGTGGCTATAGTATAAAAAACATCAAGCCCACTTTGACACCATTAAAGTCTAATTTTTTGCCATCAACAGTATAGGCATCTTTAAAGAATGGATTTAAATTATAGGATGCAAAAAAATTAAATGTGTTATATCCAAATCCAACAGTTGCAGAAAGGCGAATTGGGTCAAACTCAGGAATTTTTGTTTGATTAATATTATTTCCTGGTTGCTTGAATGTAGCTTTATACCAATATGAATAACCTATCCTAAATCCCGTATAAACACGCCAGAATCGATAATCTGTTGGAGTTGATGTTCTCCATCTTAATTCAATTGGAAGCTCCAGAGTGGCCATTGAAAATCGATTTTGATCAAAGTCCACCCTATCATCTAAAATTCTAAAGATTGAATTTCCTTCTGTATCCTCTCCAACAAATAAGTTAGTTCCATACTGATCATAAGCCAAGCCTAAACCAACAGCTATTGCAATGTTTCTTCTTTTGTTTATCGGCAAATCTCTAAGAAACCCACCTTGAATTCCACCCGATAAACCACGAGAAATTAAACCTACAGGTTTCTTCATTAGAAAATTATAGGTTAATCCGAAGTAAAACTGATCTTCACGATATAAAGAATCTACCTCTCTAATCTGTTCGTTTTCGTAGCCTTCTACTTGTCCTATCCCTAGTATAGGCAACAAGAACAACAACCAAAAAAACTTGATTTTAAAGCCATTTTCCATAAGTTAAAGATACTTGTATTTCATCATTTTAAACAACAAAAAAACGTCTTATCCAGTAAATGGGATAAGACGTTTTTTAACAAACTTGTTAGTGATAAAATTTAATCTAATTCACTACCAGGAGACGTGATATAAATAATTTTCAACATATTTAAATCACGGAGTTCTTCCTTGATATCAGTAACCATACCTGTATTGGTTTTTTCGTCAACCTTTAAAGCAACCATTACTTTGTCTTGTAATTCAGGACGTAATTTTTGGCGCGCCTCTGTTAACGCAAACTTTAGGTTAGTTACGTCTGTATATTTATCACCAATTTGGATTTTAGGTTCTTTTCCAAATTTATCTTCATATCGTGCACTTGGTCTTCCAGCATAGATATATACCGATCTATCTTTCTTTAGTTTTTCTACTTCATCTGCTTTAGGTAGTGTATTTTGAACTAAAAGATTATCATCTCTCAAAACTGTTACCACCATAAAAAAGAATAGTAGCATAAACACAATATCAGGAAGTGATGCTGTATTCACTGCTGGCAATTCATTGCCTTTTTTCTTTCTAAACTTAGCCATTGATATTTTTTTTAAGATCCAGATTTTTTAGGTTCTGCTTCAGACAATTTCATCGGGAACAGCTTCTGGATTGACTCTAGTTTTTCTTTTAGATCATCTTTATCACCTCTATATTCTCCATCATCTAACGCTCTAGACATATCTGTGAAGTTCCAACCATACAATCTCTGTGACTCTCTATTTCGGAGTTCATTGTACGCACCTACCAGTTCATTTTGAACAGCTATATACATTTTATATGATGTAAGCCTATCATTTTGAACAGAGATTACAGCTTTATCAGGGTTATCCGAAGAGGATGAGTCTCGTTTACCACGGCAGTAGCTGCAATATTCAGGACTTTCTTTCGGAGCTCCACCATTATCAAGGAATGCAATAGCTTCTTCTTTTAGATCTTTTAGTTCCATGAGTTTATCATTCACTAATAATTGATCTTGTCTATTCACATTCACAATAAATAGGTTTCTCTCCCTAATTTTCACTTGGTCTTCAGTAGGAGGTTCCCTTGGTGGCAGTTGTCTCGCAATACCTTTATCCTTTTCAATAGTAGTTGTTACTAGGAAAAAGATAAGCAACAGGAATGCGATATCCGCCATAGAACCTGCGTTAACTTCGGGTGTTGCTCTTCTTGCCATAATTTATTTTGTTACTTTTTTAACTCCTCCAACTACCATTGCTCCTATAGCCAATACAGCTAAAATATAGAATACATACAATCCGGTGTCGACCCATTTAGAGCCACTTGCAGAAAGAGTATCTCCTTCACGCAGTTGCATTGGAGTGCCATCTGCTAAAACATATGATACAACTACAATAAGCGCAAAGGCTCCTACAGAGATCAAAGTGTTTTTAATATTTCCTGAAAGCAATCCTTTTAGTACGAAAACGAGAACAAACAAAATAGTTATTGCGAAGGTAATGTAGGCCACATAAAGAAATCCATCGACTCCTTCACCCGTAGCGGCTACTGCTTCGTCCCCTTTTCCGATGATCATTGCAAGAAAAATAACTCCTGCAACGCTCAAAAGCAGTGCTATTATTTTTAAAATTTTATGTAATGCCATCTTGTGGTTTGTTTAGTTTTTGTTTTTGGTTTTGTAATCGAATAACATATCGATTAAAGTAATAGAAGCATCCTCCATACTGTTTACTATACTATCAATTTTAGCGATGATATAGTTGTAAAAAATTTGAAGAATAATAGCTACGATCAAACCAAATACAGTTGTTAAAAGTGCTACTTTAATACCTCCTGCAACCAAAGATGGGTTCATATCTCCAGCTGACTGAATTTTATCGAACGCGATAATCATACCAATTACTGTACCCATGAAACCAAGCATTGGAGCCAGAGCGATAAATAGTGAAATCCAAGATACGTTCTTTTCTAATTGTCCCATTTGAACACCTCCGTAGGCAACAACAGCTTTTTCTGCTACGTCAACACCTTCGTCGGCACGGTCAAGACCTTGATAATAGATAGAAGCAACAGGACCTTTTGTATTTCTACAAACTTCTTTTGCAGCCTCAATTCCACCGCTATCAAGCGCATCTTGAACCTCTTGAGCTAGTTTTTGAGTATTGGTTGTTGAAAGGTTAAGGTAAATAATTCTTTCAATAGCAATTGCCAATCCGAGAATTAAACACAATAATACAATTCCCATGAATCCAGGACCTCCCTCAACAAAACGTTCTTTTAATTCTTGATGAAAACCTTTGGTCTCTTCACCTGCAGATCCTGCCTCGTCCTGAATAATGGACATTGTGGCTGCTGTTAATAATGTTTGTGAGCTAGTTGGCATTGTTTGCGCTGTTGTGGCGCTTGCGCTAAGTGTGCCTACAAAAACCATTGCGGCAACGGCCATAATTGAAAATAATTTTTTCATTGCTATCGACTTAAAGTTTGTTTTTAGTTAAAGGTTTAAAGATATAAAATAATTTAGTTAAACTACAAGAATATTAATCCCCACAATAGTTACGCAATGTTTATACTTATGAGAAATTCAGCATGAATACTTCCTAAGGAGATTAAAAAAATATTTAACTCTCTGAAAAAAAATGCTTTAGGAGTTTAACAAAAGTAAAATGTTCCAAATAAACATAGAATCGCGGTTACCGACCACTATAAAGCGATGTGGGAAATTTATTCGCAGAGAGGAAGGGATTCGAACCCTCGATACGCTTTTGGCGTATACACACTTTCCAGGCGTGCGCCTTCGACCACTCGGCCACCTCTCTAAATTTATAATAATTCGATTTTTTAAAAGAACGAGAAACATCCAAAAAAACACTCTTACATCTAACTTCGAAAGTGTGATTTTATTTTGGAGTGCCAAATATCAAGAAAAAATATTAGGTCAAGAAACAATTTAAGGAGTTTATTTACCGCATTTCTCCTCGAAGTGAAGTTTCAAATATGGTTTTGAAACTATTTGGAGATATTTTTTGACCTAACAAATACATTAATTTCGCCAATGCAGCCTCTGTTGTGCAATCTTTAGCACTAATAACTCCCAGCTTTTTAAGGTCGGTACTAGTTTCATACATCCCCATATGAACACTACCTCCAGAGCATTGTGTGACATTCACAACTGGAACCCCCTTTTTTATAACAGATTTAACGCAATCAATAAACCATTTATCGTTGGTTACATTACCTGTCCCGTAAGTTTCTATCAGCAATCCTTTTAGGTTTGGATAGTTAAATAGGTATTTAACTGTGGCTTCTTCCATGCCAGGAAACATTTTCACCAAAAGGATATCGCTTTCAAAGGTTTTGTGGACTTTTAACTTTTTCCTTCGGTTTGGTCGATATAAAGCTTCTTCATTTATCACCAAATGCATACCGCTTTCTGCTAAATCGGGATAGTTTGGCGACTCAAAAGCTTCGAAATGTTCTGCATTTACTTTGGTTGTTCGATTAGCTCTATAAAGCTTATATTCAAAATACAAACATACTTCAGAAATCTTAGGCACTCCTCTTTGCTGTAAAGAAGCAATTTGAATAGAGGTAATAAGATTCTCTTTTGCATCTGTACGCAAATCACCAATAGGAAGTTGCGAACCTGTAAAAATCACAGGCTTTCCTAGATTTTCTATCATAAAACTTAATGCTGAAGCAGTGTATGACATTGTATCACTACCATGAAGAACAACAAAACCATCTACCTCATCATAGTTTTCTTCAATTATGTTTGCAATATCAACCCAATATTTCGGATTCATATTTGAACTATCTATAGGTTCAGGAAAAGCGATTGTAGAAATATCACAATCTAAGAGCTTTATTTCAGGGATATGATTAAGTAATTCATTGAAATTAAAATTTCGAAGCGCACCTGTTTCAAAGTCTTTTATCATTCCTATTGTCCCTCCTGTATATATAAGGAGTATTTCCGGTCTGTTTTTCTTCATAATATTACCTTCATTCAATTCTCACTATTATTTATATTCCAAAAATAGCCACAGAGTTTTCTGTAGTTATTCGCGCCACCTCATCTTCTGGAACCTCATATAACTCTGACACTTTTTTACAAATTAAATCTAAATATGCACTTTCATTGCGTTTTCCTCTATAAGGTACGGGAGTTAAATAGGGTGAATCTGTTTCTAAAACAATTTGCTCGAGAGGAATTTTATTAAGGAAAGTATCAATTTTTCCATTTTTGAAAGTAACAACGCCTCCAATTCCCAATTTCATATTATAAGACAATGCTTTCTGAGCCTGCTCATAAGTGCCCGTAAAGCAATGAAAAACACCAAATAATTTATCATCCTTTTCAGTTTCTAATACCTCAAACACCTCATCAAAAGCATTTCGACAATGAATAACAATAGGCAAACTATACTTTTTTGCCAATTGAATCTGTCTTCTAAAAGCTGTTTTTTGAACTTCTAATGTTGAATTATCCCAATATAAATCAATCCCTATTTCACCTACTGCATAGAATTTACGTGCTTTAAATTGATTTTCCACAATTTCCAATTCCACTTCAAAATTCTCTTTTACTGAAGTGGGGTGAAGCCCCATCATTAGAAAAACGTTGTCAGGATATTGCTTCTCCAAAGCATACATTCCTTCAATATACTCTGAATCTATCGCCGGTATAAAAAATCGTTTTACGCCTAAATCCAGAGCCCGCTGTATCATCTGCGCACGATCTTCTTTAAAAGCATCGCTATATAAGTGTGTATGTGTATCGGTTAACATAGGCACAAAGCTACTTATTTTGTTTACTATCTTTACACAAAAAAACCAATGCAATTACGCCAATTTCTCGAAGCAAAAGGCTTTTACCGAATTCCGCTAAAAAAACTCAATACTGGCCACTATCTTTTTTCGGCTTTAATAAACAGTGTGCAAGGCAATTTTATTCTAGACACAGGTGCATCAAATAGCTGTGTTGGGTTGACGGACAGCTCCTATTTTTCTTTAATTAGCGAAGAGAGTCTCGTTAAAGCTGCCGGAGCAGGAGCAATCAACATGGAGACTATGCTTTCTCGTAAAAACAAGTTCACTATTGGAAAATGGAAAGTGCAGAATATGGACTTTGTTCTTTTTGATCTGTCGCATGTCAATGAAGCTCTTGAACAAGTAGAAGAAGAATCTATACACGGAATTATTGGCGCAGATTTCTTAAAATCACATAGAGCTGTTATTGATTATGGCAGGAATTGCTTCTATGTGCTATAAGTATTGAAAAATAATCAATTTTTTTAAGTATTTTTAACTCAACAGTAAAAGCTATCTAAACTTGAAAAAAAGGCTATATTTTTTATTTCTCTCTTTTCTCCTCCCCCTTATTTTGTCAAGTCAGACTACCAAGGAGTTGGAAAAAATAATAGATTCAACAAAAGATAAAAACCATCAATTAGAGTCTTTAGACAGCCTATTACTACAAACTTTTAGAACCAATCCAAATGCTTTTATTTCATACAGTAAACAATATATTGAAATAGCTGAAGAACTAGGACGAGTAGAAGATGCAGCACGAAAAGCGATGAACCTGCAACATCCGCTCACTAATTATGGGAACGACCCTCTCAATGCTATTACGATAATTAATGGTGTTCTTGCTAGAAAATTTAAAATAAGAGACAGTCTTCTCTTAGGCGGATTATATTTAAAACGCGGAAGGGCTCATGCCAAGATAAACTTGATAAAAGCAATTGAAGACTACACTACTGCATTAGGCAATTTCGCTAAAAGCGACACCTTAAATCGGGCTGATGCCTATCTCTTTAGAGGACAAGCACATTCAAATCGCGGAAAGTTCGTGCAAGCCAATGAGGATTTTTCAAAGGCATATAAGCTTTATGAAAATAAAGAAAAGTATCAATATATGGTTTATGCTCAACAAGGGATAATCAACATGTTCAGCATGAATGGTTTTTATGAAAAAGCGAAGAAAGAGCGCGATCTTCTAATAACTAAAATGAAAGAATTAAACCTAGATTCTTTTCTTGCAAACGAATACTACAATCAAGCTTTGGATTTCCAAAAAATGGGAGATAGAAGGGCCGAATTTAAATCATTATTAAAAGCAGAAGAAGTTTTTGACGATGAAAACTCTAGTCCTTATACACATGTTGGCATACACTCTATGCTTGTTTCCTACTATTGTGACCATTCACAACTTGCTGAAGCAAAAAAACATTTAGATCTTCTCGAAGCACTCGAGCCTAAGTTTAGAGGCGATGTAATGTCTGAAATAAATTACTTGAGAGGAAAAACAGACTACCTTAGAGTTATTGGAGAGTTAGATGAAGCCTTAAGATTAATCGAAAGGAAGCTTGAACTCTCAAAACAATTAGGAGTTGAAGACGATATAATGAAATCACACCTCCTCCTCTCTGATATTTATTTTGAAAAAGGCGATTATTTAAAGAGTGTTCAAAACTCAAAAGTAGCATCGGCTATTAAAGACTCAATATACAATAGAAGTACCGCTAACGCACTTGCTTACTATCAAACTCTATATGAAACTGAAAGAAAAGAAAGGGAGCTTATAGAAAAAATGACTAGCATTAGCCTATTGGAAAAAGACAACGAAAACTTTAAAAAAACTATGCTATTTGGTAGTGTGGCTATCATTCTAGGCTTTATTCTACTAATCCTTTACAGAAATCACAGACACCTGAAAAGTCATAAGTTGTTACAAGAAAGATTTAGTCAGGAACTGCTGGTTTCACAAGAAATTGAACGAAAGCGAATTTCAAAAGATCTACACGATGGTGTAGGACAGCAACTATTGGTTATAAAAAATAGATTAATGACTTTAGGAGATGAGGAGATAAAAACTTTAATAGACAATACTATTGAGGAGGTACGATCAATTTCACGTGATCTTCACCCTTTCCAACTTCAAGAGATGGGCATTACTAAAGCTATTAAATTTACAATAAATCAAATAGACGAAAACACAAATCTGTTTATTTCTTCTGAAATAGATAATATCGATAATATTTTCTCCAAGGAAGAAGAGGTGAACATATACAGAATTGTTCAAGAAAGTTTAAGTAATGTCCTGAAACATGCAGATGCAAAAGCCAGTAAAGTTCTGGTTAAAAAACGCCAAAAAAATATAGTTATAACCATTCGCGACAATGGGATTGGTTTTGATTTTAGTGATAAATTTCAAGACTCTAAATCACTAGGCTTAAAGACACTATTAGAAAGAACCAAGTTTTTAAATGGCCAAATGAAAGTTACTTCAAAAAAGAATAATGGCACATTAATCGAATTTCAATTTCCATTATAAGAAATGAAAACAAACCCTTCCATAGTTATTGCCGACGATCATCCTCTACTTTTAAAAGGATTGAATGATTTTTTAGTAGAAAAAGGATACAATATTATAGGTAGCGGAAAAGATGGCCGCGAAGCCTATAATCTCATTGTTCAATTACAGCCTGAGATTGCAATTATCGACATACAAATGCCATATATGTCGGGAATAGAAATTGCAAAGAATGCCAAAACACAAAGTATTAAAACCAAGATTGTACTGATAACTCTGCATAAAGAGAAGGAGTTGTATCAAACAGCTAAAGAGCTGAATATATTTGGGTATATTTTAAAAGAGTTTGCACTTGAGGAAATTGAAACATGTATTCAAACGGTGAAAACTGGAAAACCCTTCTTTAGCGCCAAAATTAAAGAATTGATAGGAGATGTTATTGTCGATGATGGCTGGCTTAACATTCTAACAATTTCAGAGAAAAAGATTTTGAAACTAATCGCTCAAGATAAAACCAACAAAGAAATCGCTTCTGAACTGTTTATTTCACACCGAACAGTTGAAAAACATAGATCCAATATCATCAACAAACTAAACCTGGAACCTAGAACGAACAGCCTTTTAATGTGGGCCAAAGAAAACCACAACGAACTACTACAAAGCCTATCTTCAACTAATCGTCTGTTTTTCAATCAGTTGAAAGATTGAAAACCTGAAGTCTATTGAAATATATTACCATTTACGGTAAGGTTTTTTACTCAAGTTTGAATTATAATATTTTACATCGCCAGTAACCTCCTTGCCTATCCATGAGGGTTTTAAAAAAGATTCTGCTTCAGATTTTAGTTCTACCTCAGCGACTATTAATCCTTTATTTTCACCTAAAAATTCGTCAACCTCAAACACGTGATTGCCACTTTTAACCTCAAAGCGTTTTTTTTCAATAACACCAGGCTCACATAGTTTCATAAGCTCTTCGGCTTCAGCCAACGAAATTTCATGCTCCCATTCAAACCTTGACATTCCTGATTCACTTGATTTCCCTTTTACAGTAATATAACCCTGTTCTCCATAGATTCGCACTCGGACTGTACGATTAGGGTTTGTGTTTAAAAAACCTTGCACAATACGAGCCTCCCTACTAGCTTCGTTTTTAAAATCGCCTGAAGTGACCAAAAATTTGCGTTCTATTTCTTGCATCTTGAAAGTTGTTTATTGTGAATTCCAGATAACGTAATCAGTGCTGTTACTACTCCGATAGTTGCAAAAAGCATATCCGATTGCGTATCCCAAACATACCCTTGTGTCCCTAAAAACGAATCCCCATCCTCTCCACTCATCGCTGCTACTGCCCATTCTAACAACTCATAGACAGCACTTATAGCCAAAGCAATGCACACAATTATAAATGGCATCCAGCTCTTATTTAAAACCACTTCTTTTCTAATCAGCAGTTCACGAGCAATCATTGCTGGAACAAAGCCTTGTGCAAAATGACCCAATTTATCGTAGTTATTTCTAGATTGGTCAAATACTTCGCGAACCCAATCGAAAAATGGAACTTCCGCATAAGTATAATGTCCTCCTACAATTAGAATAACACAGTGAAAAAATATCAGAATATAAACCAACTCTGTAAACCTGAACTTTTTAAAAGTGAAAACTAGTATTGACACTCCCAATACAGCTGGCAAAACTTCTAGAAACCAAGTAAAATATTCCTTTGGATTAATAGCAGACCATATTAAAAGAACAAAGAGTAAAAACAAAAGCGAGTAGAGTAATTTCATAATTAACTATATTAAATAGTGAAACTCTTAGAAATAATAAGCT